>Ga0256406_1000270_pt1 | contig 98284 bp, 81 predicted proteins | sample RumenRJG_03DNA_FD_185986 | JGI IMG/M metagenome (GOLD analysis project Ga0256406, IMG submission 185986) | Bovine rumen microbial communities from Lethbridge, Alberta, Canada - RJG_03 | ecosystem: Host-associated > Mammals > Digestive system > Stomach > Rumen | place: Canada: Alberta | collected...
GGGGATCGAACTCAAAGAACATACTGTGGGTCGATTTCTGCCGCTAACCCAATTATACAGAAAAATTGAACTCCCACCGGTTTTATTTACGGTGGCAACGGCGCCGATATGTGTAATTGGGGAGCCTTGAACGTTTCGACTTGCAGGGAGGATTTTAACATCGCCTGGGCACAGTCCCCATATCTGCCCGTGCCGGAGAGCGGCACACCTTCACGGAGCACGAACCACGAACCACGAATCACGAACGAGGTTTGCCTGCTTTTTTCGGCCCGAAGGGCCGGTTGTATGGTTTGGGGCGGGTGGGCGGGAATATAAAAAAGGGCGCCTGTATAATTTTAAGGCGCCCACCTTCACGAACAACGAAGAACGAAGAACGAACAACGATTTACACTGAACGATTATTTCCAATCACTTGCCTGCCTATGGTAGAATAGTTATGAGTCATTTAAAAAATTAAATGTATCCTATTCCGGTATTTCATTTTTCTTATAATATATATGTATATTTAAAGGAGTTGGCTATCATAGATTTCAAACCGTTTCGCATTGAGGACAAGGCTCTGATTGACAGTTATTTCCGGGTGCATCATTATGAGCAGATCGACTGCACGTTCAATACGCTTTTCCTGTGGCAGAAGGCGCATGGGACGAGCTGGGATATCGTGGATGATATTCTTTTCGTGAAGGCGGGTGAGGGGAAGGATACGTTTTTCCTGCCGCCTTTTGCCAAGAGGGAGGAGGATTTCGTTCACGGGCTGGATCTGATTCACGCGGAGTATGACAGGATGGGCATCGATTTCCGTCTGAAGTCGGCTTCCCGCTGGGTGACGGAGCAGATCGAGCGTCTCTGCCCGGGGAAGTATGATTTCATCGAGGACCGGGATAATGAGGAGTATGTGTATCTCACGAAGAATATGATCACTCTTCCGGGGAAGAAGCTCCGGATGAAGAAGAATCATCTGAATTCGTTCCTCCGCCAGTATTCGGATTATCAGTATGAATCGATTACGAAGGATAATATGGAGGATGCGAAGGAGGGGATTCATGACTGGTTCGTCCGCCACGGGGATATCGAGGAGGAGGAGGAAGCCATGCAGCTCTGTTTCGACCACTGGGATGAGCTGGGGGTCCGCGGGGCAATCATCCGCATTTATGGAAAGGTGGAGGCTTTCACCAATGGGGATCTGGTGAATGAGAGGATGGCTCATATCATTTTCGAAAAGGCTAATCCCAATATCCGCGGGCTGTACCAGGCAATCAACCGGGATTTCCTCATTCATGAATTCGCAGATACGGAATTCGTAAACCGCGAGGAGGATCTGGGGGTACCGGGCCTTCGGGAAGCGAAGATGGGGTATAATCCGGACCATTTAACGGAAAAGTTTGACGTAATTCTTAAGAAGTGATAAGTGGTAAGTGGAGGTGCGCGCTGAAAATGATATGGTGCGCGAGTTTTTGGAAATAAGCGGTACGTACTTACCGGTTGTCTCAGTTTCGACTTGTATGAAAGTCAGCCCCCTTCACCCGCTTCGCGGGAGCTTCCCCCGTAGGGGGAAGCGGGGTGAAACTGCCGGGGAAATTTAGAGTCGAAAGTGCAGTTCCCTTCACCGCTTCGTGGAGCGCCCCGGGATGAGTTTACCTTTTAGCTCATTCTCGACTTGAACGACAGTACAGCCCCAGTCGCCTTCGGCGCCAGCTTCCCGAACTTCGGGGGACCTGTGAGGGGAGCCTGACCACGAGTAATTCGAGACATCCGGTGTGAAAAAGATACGGAATCAGCCTTAAAATCTGCCTGGCAAATATGAGGCTAATGATAAAACGTACTCGGAAGAAATGCCTCTATCCGTAAGATGCGGGCTCTCCCTCGGGAGAGCTCCGCAAAGCGGTGAGAGGGCAGGTAAGGGGAAAGGCGGCCTGTGCCGCCGGGTGGTTCCCTTGCCCTTTCAGTCGCCTTCGGCGCCAGCTTCCCCGAGGGGAAGCCTTCTCGCGGGAGATTTGAGCCAATTAAGCAGAAGGTGTGGCACCGGATCGGGTCAGGCGCGAAGCGCCTATATAAAAAGATTGGTTTCCCGCAGGGAAACCATATCCTTCCTGATGGCCCCGACTACCCCGATTACCCCGTTATCAATTGAATTTCTATATTTTTATTTCTATCTTTTTAATATAACAGGAGTACTCATGAAGATCCGTAAAGCTTCCGAAATGGATGAGGAACAGGTCAGGGGTCTCTGGGGCTATTGTTTTGAAAAGCCCGGTGATCCTTTCTTTCAGTGGTATTTCAAAAATGTATATACGCCGGAGACGGTGCTGGTGGGGGAGGAGAAGGGGCAGATTGCCTGTGATCTTCACCGCCGGCCGTATACGCTCAATATCCGCGGCGAGAGGTTTGACGTGGATTATATCGTAGGCGTGGCCACGCATCCGGCGGCGAGGGGAAGGGGCTTTGCTTCGGACCTTCTCCGCGGGGAGTTCCATATGGCGGCGAAGGAGGGAAAGCCTTTCGTCATTCTCATGCCTTCGGCTGCGTCTTATTACCTGCCCATGGGTTTTGGTTTTTACTGCCATCAGTGGGAGAGGAAGGCGTCGCCCGAGGAGCTGGGCCGCATCGGAAAGAAGGCTCTCTCCTGCCGCACCATTTCTTCGGTGAATGAGTGGAAGGAACTCTCTTCCATTTACAATGCCTATACGGATGGAAGGAACGGTTACTCTCTCCGCGATGAAAATAGCTGGAAGTCCCATATCGACGGACAGCTGGTGGAGGGGTATATCGCCGTGGTCTATGATGAAATAGGACCTTCGGGCTATCTTTTCTATACTTTTGATGACAGGACTTTCATCGCTACGGAAATGGCTTTCGCCCGGGAGTCGGGACGGAAGGGCCTCTATGCGTACATGGCGGGCCACAGGGGATCTGTGGACAAGTGCATCTGGTATGAACCGCTGGATGATGAGTCCTTCCTGTACTGGAATGACGGGGCAGAGCATACCTATATTTCCAATAAGACTTTCCCCTATATGCTGGGACGCCTCACGGACCCGGTGACTGCCTTTGACGGTCTGCCCTGCCCGGCAAATGTGGAGGGGCAGATCGCTTTCCAGCTGATCGATTCGTTCCTCCCCGAAAACAGCGGTATGTACGTGCTCACCGCAGGAAAGGGGACGATCCGTGCGCTGAAGGTGGACGTATTCTATGACCTGAAGCTCCACATCGAAGATATTTCCGGAGTGAAAATGGGGACCGCCGTGCCGGAACCGGATTTCTGCATCGGCGCAGGAAGCCTGGCGCAGCTTTTCATGGGTTCTATTTCCCTGAAAGAACTGATCGATATGGGTAAGGCCAGATGGCTCACCGAGCAGCCCGATGAAAGAAGCCGGGCTCTCCTTCTGGCCGGAGCCATGCTGCCGAAGGAAAAGAACTGGATCAATGAGTGGTTCTGAGAGGAAATATTTCGCCTACCTTCTCCGCTGCAGCGACGGTTCCCTCTATGGGGGATACACGGTGGATTCCATCGAAAAGCGGGTGGAAACCCATAACGCGGGGAAGGGCAGCCGTTACACCAGGAGCCGCCTGCCGGTGAAACTGGCCTGGTATAAAGAATGTGAGACCGAGCACGAGGCAAGGTCCCTGGAGTGGCACATCAAACATCAGTCAAAACAGAAAAAAGAGGCTCTCGCCGCCTCTTTTGGAAAGGAAAAATAAGTGGAGCCCATCAATCCGTCTGTGCGAAAAACGAAATATCTCACCGAGGCTGCGGCAGCCGCTGCCATTGCAGCGCTCCTGGTGCTCCTGAAACTCCTGGCCCCCTTCCTCGTATTTATTACGATGCTGACCAGTGCCATACCGATTGCCATTATCTGCAGCCTGCATGGTATGAAATGGGGTTTCTTCACGGCCATCGCTGAAATCGTGCTGGTCAATATCATAGGAGGGGTGGAGCTGGGCATAACGACTGCCTTCTATGCGGCAGCCCTGGGCCTGGCCATGGGCTGCGGCTTCCGCCACCAGCTTTCCGCGGCAAAGACGATGCACCTCACGGCGCTTGCCTATATCGTGGAAATGTCCTACAAAATTGCCGTATCCATCTACATCCTGGGCATTGCCGATGCCCTGTCGTCAGCCATCGACCGGTTCACCACCTTCATCCAGTGGCTGTGGAAACCGCTCTCTGCCATCGCAGGCTTCGACCCGGACCCCGGGAAAGCTGCCTTCACCACCAGCGGCATGGTCATGGTGGGACTCATCTTCATTTTGAACGCTTACTGCTACGCCTATCTCAATAACGAACTGGGGAGAGAAGTGCTGAAACGGGTCAAAGCGGGGAGAAGAGAGTAGAATCTGCTCAGGCGGGTTTAAATCGGTCTGAGTCAGAAACGATTGTCGGATTTCGGACTTGGGATTTGGGATTTCGGGAAGGTGGCCGCTTAAAATTTGGAAGCGGCCGATTTTTTTATTGGGCCTTTGGCCTGCAGGTGAGCGGGCAGGGATTGTACGCAGGCGGTGGCGGAAAAGACAGGGGAAAGGGGAAAGAGGTAAGGGGAAAGGGAAGGATATGGTTCGCTGCGCGAACCAATTTATATAGTGCGCTTCGCGCACGGGCTGTTGCCTGCACTTGTGCTGAAAGTGGTTTAAGACAGGCGGTGGCTCTACACTTACGACATGTACCTGTATTCCCTGCCGCACCTGGAGCTGTATCTCCGCACGAGGGGGAGCGTGTATTCCCGGCCCTGCGCGGTAACACAAATCTATCCGCTGTGCTGACACTTTCCCCTCCCCAGGGGAAGGAAAAATTTCCCCGGCCAGGGGCCGGCGAAGGGAAAAATCCCCCCTTGAAAGGGGGGATGCCGAAGGCAGGGGGGAAGATTGATGGGTGAAGTGATGAGTGAGCTTTTCTGCGTATATGAGACAGGATATAGTTCTTCTTTATAGTCAATTTCGACATGCAGGTGCAGATGAACCCACCCGCCCTCGCTTCGCTCAGGCACCCTCCCAAAACTTGGGAGGGCTGAAACGGTAGCGACTTGAATGGATAGTAACAACTGAATGACTACCTTTTAGCTGGCAAGCATTAATCATCCCATCCGTCGACTTCGTGACACCTTCCCTGGCCAGGGAAGGCTAAACATTTCCGGCCTCCGGCCGGTGATTCTGGGCGGGTGGGAATATAAAATTGGCGGCGCTTTCTGCTGTTGCGCCGCACCTTCACGACAGCCACGTCAGTCACGATAATCACGATGCATGTATTGTTTTTAAGCTGCATCGAAAGAAATGAAATACAGTCAGGCTTCTGATGGAAAATCTGGGAACTCGGAACTTCCATACTCCCACGATTACGTAACGCATGAAGATTTTGAGTCTATTGGCATTCTTACGATATGCAGCCCCCTTCACCCGCTTCGCGGGAGCTTCCCCCGTAGGGGGACGCGGGAAAAATCAGCGGCCTTTGGCCGCCAAAAGGAAAAATCCCCCCTTGAAAGGGGGGATGCCGAAGGCAGGGGGGAAGATTGATGGGTGAAGTGACGAATGAGTCTTTTTACGTGTATGAGACAGGATACGGTTTTCCTTTATCGTCAATTTCGATTTGCAACTGTAGTTGAACCCACCCGCCCTCGCTTCGCTCAGGCACCCTCCCAAAACTTGGGAGGGCTGAAACGGTAACGACTTGAATGGATAGTAACAACTGAATGACTACCTTTTAGCTGGCAAGCATTAATCATCCCATCCGTCGACTTCGTCGACACCTTCCCTGGCTAGGGAAGGCTGAGCATTTCCGGCCTCCGGCCGGTGATCGTGGGCGGGAATATAAAATCTGCGGCGCTTTCTGCTGTTGCGCCGCACCTTCACGATAATCACGTCAGTCACGATAATCACGATGCATGTATTGTTTTTAAGCTGCATCGAAAGAAATGAAATACAGTCAGGCTTCTGATGGAAAATCTGGGAACTCGGAACTTCCATATTCCCACGATTACGTAACGCATGGGGATTTTGAGTCTATTGGCATTCTTACGATATGCAGCCCCCTTCACCCGCTTCGCGGGAGCTTCCCCCGTAGGGGGACGCGGGAAAAATCAGCGGCCTTTGGCCGCCAAAAGGAAAAATCCCCCCTTGAAAGGGGGGATGCCGAAGGCAGGGGGGAAGATTGATGGATGAAGTGACGAATGAGTCTTTCTACGTGTATGAGACAGGATATAGTTCTTCTTTATAGTCAATTTCGACATGCAGGTGCAGATGAACCCACCCGACCTCGCTTCGCTCGGCCACCCTCCCAAAACTTGGGAGGGCTGAAACGATAACGACTTGAGTGGATAGTGACATCTGGATAACTACCTTTTTGCCAGGAAGCATCAATCATCCCATCCGCCAGCTTGTCCTGGCCAGGGAAGGAAAAGCTTTCCGGCCGGTAATCCGGGGCGGGTGGGTGGGAATATAAAAAAGGCGGGCTTCATAATTTGACGCCCGCCACCACCCCTTTGCCCTTGCCCCTTTCCCCTGTTTTTCGGGCGGGTGGGGATATAAAGAGGGCGGGATTCTAAAATTTGCTGCCCGCCACCACCACGCCAGCCACGCCAGTCACGATCATCACGATGCATGGTTTGTTTTTGCGCTGCACCGACACTCATAAGCTGCAGTCAGGCCCAGCTGTTTCCTCTGGCAGCTGGCAGCTTTAATGGGAAAAGAAAATATAAAAATTGCGGCGCTTACAATTTTGCGCTGCACCTTCCCGAAATCCCTAATCCGAAGTCCCCAATCCGTCTTTTCACCCCCACGCAAAAAAGCCACTACCCCTGAGAGTACATACTGCTCCCGGGGATAGTGGCTTTCCTCATACTGGTATTTTCTTTTTTGTTTCACGGGCCCGTGAATTTTCAAGCGCAGTCCGTCACCCTTTCCGCTTTCTCTGAGAATGGCTGCCGTAGCGGAAGCTCGTGGGTGATTTCCCTTGCTCTGCCTATATAGTGCAGAAAAGGAAATTTATTTTATTAGATTTTCGTTAAATTTTAAAATTTCAGGAAATAAGACACTCTTTCAATAATTTCGTCATGTACGATTGAACAACCTTTCCGGCTGCTCCGCAGCCACCTTTCCATCCCAGGAAAGGTGGTGACCGATTGTCAAGTTCCACTTTTTTCTCACGTGTGCCCTGAAGGAATAGTGCAGGAGAACCATAGAAGTTACCGGCTGACGGAGGGCCCATTCCTGCGTTACGCATGATGGATTTGTGTCATTTGTCATAGCTTTGAAAGTCAGCCCCCTTCACCCGCTTTGCGGGAGCTTCCCCCGCAGGGGGACGCGGGACGTTAGTGCCGGGAAAATTCACAGTCGAAAGTGCAGTTCGTCCTCACCGGTTGTGGCTCTATACGCTGGCTGCGTCAGACTGACAGGGCAGGGATGGGTGTCTGGGGGATCCGTCCTGAAATCTTACTTTCCCTGCCCTCTCACCGGTTTCGCCGGAGCTCTCCCGGGGGAGAGCCTTTCCCATACGCGGCTGCTGGCTGTAGAGACACTTTTGCTATATGCGGCATTTTCGACTTGAATGGGCTTTTTAACCTCGTCTGTGCACAGTCCCCATATATATTTGTGCCGCATCAACGGCACACCTCCACTTATCACTAAGCACAAAAAACTAAAAAACTAACCGCTCCTCACAATTATTACAAAAAAATATATTTTCATCTCTTGCAGTTATAGCCGCTTTGCGATAAAGTATAATAATAAAGTACTATACCCTGTTGTAGCGTGTACATATAAATGAATAATAAGTATATGCTTATAGGACTTCCTGTGGAATTGAAGGCGTGTATAAAAGGAAGGGGAGAATGTTATGGTTATACCGGTTCTGCTATTTGCGGTGCCACTTGTGACGGCCATCGTGATGCTTGGGGTTCGTTCGTCGTCGCTCCGCAATCATATCGTGAAGGCTTCGGCTCTTCTCATGATGGTTCTGGCTGTGGCGACGGGTTTCCTGTTTTTCGGTCATCCGACGAAGGTGGGCGTGGATTCGGAGGCCCTGCGTCTCACTATGACGGCTGTGGACGGTCTGGCGGCCCTGACGGTGCTCTATTATTGTACGAAGTTCAAGCGGTACCTGGTGGCGCTTCTGGGAATCGTGCAGTTTGTGCTGATTGTGGCTTTTGAGTTCCATGCGGGGAGTTATGCCCGCTCTGTGTGGGATTTCAACATCGATAATCTGGCGATCATTATGATCCTCATCGCAGGGATTATCGGCGGACTGATTGCGGTGTATTCTCTGGGATACATGGCGGTTTTCCACAGGAAGCATACGGATGTGGAGGACCGGAGGCCTTTCTTCTTCTTCGTGGTCTTCCTTTTCCTGGCAGCCATGTTTGGCCTGGTCATGTCGAACAATCTGCTCTACATGTATACGTTCTGGGAAATCACTTCTCTCTGCTCTTTCCTCCTCATCGGCTATACCCAGACGAATGAGGCGATCCACAATTCTTTCAAGGCTCTGTGGATGAACCTTCTGGGCGGCCTGGCCTTTGCGGTGGCTATTACCTGGCTTGGTTCGAAATATTATACGCTGGAGCTTTCCCAGCTGATCAGCATGGGCATGCAGGCTATGCCGGTGGAACCGATTGTGGCTCTTCTCGTTTTCTGCGGTTTCACAAAGTCTGCTATGATGCCTTTCTCCGGATGGCTTCTGGGGGCTATGGTGGCTCCTACTCCGACTTCGGCGCTTCTCCATTCGTCGACCATGGTTAAGGCAGGGGTTTTCCTCATTATCAAGCTTTGCCCGATTCTTGGAAATAATCATCCCGGAGTCATGGCTATGCTGGTAGGCGGGATTACCTTCTTCTTTGCATCCTGCGCCGCTATTTCCCAGTCTGACGGGAAAAAGGTGCTGGCGTATTCCACTATTTCCAATCTGGGCCTCATCGTCTGCTGCGCAGGTACCGGTTCTTATGAAGCGGCCTGGACGGCTATCATGATCGTCATCTTCCACGCAGTGGCAAAGTCTCTTCTTTTCCTCACTGTGGGCACGGCGGAACAGCAGCTGGGCAGCAGGAATCTGGAAAGTTTCGATGGGATTTTCAATTCCATGCCAAGGCTTTCTCTCTGCATGGTGATCGGTATCTGCGGCATGTTCCTCGCACCCTTTGGAATGCTTATTTCCAAATGGGCCGCTATGAAGGCTTTCGTGGACGCTGGGCAGCCGCTCTTGCTCCTGGCTCTTGTCTATGGTTCGGCGACCACTCTTTTCTACTGGACCAAGTGGCTCGGAAAGATTACGACTTATATTCCTACCGATGAAAATCGTGAAAAGGGAATCCTCGGCGTGCAGTGGCAGGCTCTCCGGACGATCGCAGGGCTGACGCTCGTCGTATGCGTGCTCTTCCCGCTGATTTCCCAGTACATGGTCATCCCGTATCTGTCTCATCTGTACAGAAGTGTAGATGACGTGATTGCCCAGAGCAATCTGTGGATCATGTCTGTCATGGTCTTCCTGCTCATTCTCCTGCCTCTTCGTTTCGGCAAGGGGAGGAAACACAAGAAGCTGGTCATTACGAATCTGGCCGGTGAAAATATGGGCGAGGATATCGCTTACCGCGGGGCAGCGGGCCGGGTGGTGCCGGTGACTCTCCGCAACTGGTACATGGAGACCTGGTTTAATGAAAGGAAAATGCAGCTCTGGGGGTACACGGCCTGTGTGGCCTGCCTCCTGATGGAGCTTTCTTTAGCGACAGGAGGTGTGTTCCATGTCTGATTTCTCCGATTACATCGCAAGCGGTCTGGGCGCACTTCTCTTCCTCGTCCTGGGACCTGTCCTGGGGGGACTCATCCACGGGCTTGACCGTAAGATTTCCGCCCGCATGCAGCGGCGCGTGGGGCCTCCTCTTTTCCAGCCTTTCTATGATTTCTTCAAACTCTGGTCCAAGCAGCCCATTGCCATCAATAAGGCGGAAGGCTTCTATGTGCTTGGTTTCCTGATTTTCGTCCTTCTCTCGGGCACTTTCTTCTTCGCCCGGGGCGATATCCTTCTCGTGGTCTTCACTTTAACGATGGCCAGTGTCTGCCTCATCATTGCGGCTTATGCATCGGCTTCTCCCTATGCCCAGGTGGGCGCGGAAAGGGAACTGGTGCAGACCATGGCTTATGAACCGATGCTCCTCATGGTGGCTCTCGGTTTCTACCTGTCCTGCGGTTCTTTCAATATCGGGGATATTATGAAGTCGGAAACCATGAATTTCATCCGCATGCCCGGCATTTTCCTGGGCCTCTGCTTTATCCTTCTCATTAAATTCAGGAAGTCTCCTTTCGATATTTCCATGTCCCACGAAGCCCATCAGGAACTGATCGGCGGGGTGAAGACGGAACTTTCCGGCCGGACCCTGGGCATGGTGGAACTGGCGGAATGGTATGAGGATGTATTCCTCCTGGGCCTGGTGCTCCTCTTCTTCGTGAGCGCTGACTGGTGGACCACCATCATCGGCCTTTTTGTATGTTTCCTCACATTCTTCCTGGATATCCTCGTGGATAACAGCTGCGGCCGAATCAAGTGGGAACGGATGCTGGCCTCCACCTGGCTCTTCTCTTTCCTCATGGGATTCATTAACGTAGCATTTCTTATGTATTTCAAATAAGGAGGGGCAAATATGGCATTTGAAAAGAAATCGCCCTGGCTCATTCATTATGACGGCTCTTCCTGCAACGGCTGTGATATCGAAGTGCTGGCCTGCCTGACTCCGCTTTTCGACGTGGAGCGGTTTGGCATAGTGAATACGGGGGACCCGAAGCATGCGGATATTTTCCTCGTTACCGGAGGGGTAAACGCACAGAATCTTCCGGTAGTCCGCCAGATTTATGAACAGATCCCTGAACCGAAGGTGGTGGTGGCAGTCGGAACCTGCGCCTGCACCGGCGGGGTTTTCCGGGAATGCTACAACATGCTGGGAGGTATGGACAAGGCCATTCCTGTGGATGTGTACGTGCCGGGCTGTGCGGCCCGCCCGGAATCCATCATTGCAGGGGTGGTGAAAGGCCTCGCAGTGCTGGAAGAAAAACATAAAAAGATGAAGGAAACCGGCGAGCTCTATGAACCGCCGAAGGAAGAACCGAGACCATTTGAAAAGAGGGAGGAGAAAGCATGAAACAGCAGGTAATGGTGAAACGGCCGGAAGAGCTGCTCGAGCAGACGGCCCGTTTCAAGCGTGAAGGCTGCCGCCTCGTGCAGATCCTCTGTACGAGAGTGGACGAGGGTTACGAACTGACCTACAGCTTTGATAAAAATTATTTCCTCTACAACCTGCGGGTGATCGTGCCCCTCACAGGTTCCATCATGAGCATCACCAGCCTTTACTGGTATGCCTTTGTCTGGGAAAATGAAATCCATGACCTTTTCGGCCTGGATGTGCGCTTCATCGCGCCGGAAGTGGATTATGGCGGTCATTTCTACCATCTGGCCCAGAAGACGCCCTGGCACGATCTGTCCGGCGCCGTTCATGCGAAAAAAGCGATCAAGGTCAATCTGAGGAACGGCCTTGGCATCGATGCGTCTGTTCATAAAAAGGAGGGTAACTGATGGCAGAAATAACGACAGTCCCCTTCGGACCCCAGCATCCGGTCCTCCCGGAACCGATTCATCTGGATCTGGAACTGAAAGATGAAACAGTGGTCCGGGCAGTGCCTTCCATCGGCTATATCCACAGAGGACTTGAAAAACTGGTGGAAAAAAGAGATTTCAAGCAGTTCGTCTATGTGGCAGAGCGTGTCTGCGGCATCTGCTCCTTCGGTCATGGCTGGGGTTATGCGAAAGCCGTGGAAGGACTCATGGATATCGAAATACCGAAACGTGCGAGCTACCTGCGCACATTCTGGCATGAACTTTCCCGCATGCACAGCCATCTTCTGTGGTTCGGCCTGGCAGCTGATGCCCTGGGCTTTGAAAGTCTTTTCATGAATGCCTGGAGAGTCCGGGAAATCGTGCTGGATATTTTCGAAGAAACCACGGGAGGCCGTGTCATTTTCTCCGTCTGCAAAGTGGGCGGGGTCCGCAGGGATATTTCCGACGAACAGAGGAAAATGATTCTTGAAAAATTGAAAATCCTTCGCAAGGAAATCCGTGTACTGGCCATGACTTTCATGTATGACAATACCGTGCAGTACCGCCTGGAAGGGGTAGGGGTGCTTTCCATGGATGATGCAATCGACCTGGGCTGCGTAGGACCGATGGCAAGGGCCAGCGGCGTACCGCTCGATTATCGTATGGCCGATGATGAAGGAGCTTATAAAGAACTTCATTTCCGCCCGGTTACCGATACGGCCGGCGACTGCCTCGCCCGGGTACGCGTTCGTCTGGGAGAACTCACCCAGTCCATCGATATCATTCAGGCAGTTCTTGAAAATCTGCCGGACGGAGCGATTGAAGCGCCGGTGAAAGGAAATCCGCCGGTGGGCGAATATTTCACCCGGGTGGAACAGCCCAGAGGCGAAGCTTTCTACTATGTGAAAGGAAACGGGACGAAGAATCTGGAACGTTTCCGCCTCCGTACGCCGACGAATGTGAATATACCGGCACTCGTGAAGATGCTGGAAGGCTGCGACCTGGCCGATGTGCCGAACCTCATTCTGACCATCGATCCCTGTATCAGCTGCTGTGAACGATAAGGAGGGGCGCCATGAGTTTTCTCATTTATATGAAACAGGCCCTTTCCAACCTGTTCAAACCGCCGGTGACCACCAGCTATCCCATTAAACCGAAAGAATTCAAGCCCCAGGACCGCGGACGGGTCATCAACGATGCATCCAAATGCATCCTCTGCGGTATGTGCGAAAAGTCCTGTCCTGCAGGGGCTATTCAGATTGACCGCAAAAACGGGACCTGGAAGATCAATCCTTTCTCCTGCGTCCAGTGTGCGGCCTGCGTGGAAAACTGCCCGAAGAAATGCCTCCATATGGATCCCCATGCCACGGAGCCGGACCTGAAGAAATCGGAAATCATTCTTCAGGTGAAAGAAACGGGTACGGCTGCCAAAGGCAAGCGGACGGTGGAAGCGGTCAATATGGCAGAATCAGCTATGGACGACAGGAGCCATATCGTCAACAATATCCTGAAATGTATTTTCTGCGGCCAGTGCGAACGGAACTGTCCGTCCGGAGCCATTACCGTGGACCGGAGAAACCGCACCTGGCGTATCAACCTGGAAGCCTGCATCAACTGCGGTACCTGTATCGACAACTGTCCGAGAAAGTGCCTGTCCCTCGGCTGCTACCTTGGAAACAGGACAGACATCCTCATGCATGCGCCGAAACCGGTTCGCCGCAAACCTTCCGTCCCCAGAGCGCCGGCTCCCATTCCTGCCTATAAGCCGGAAAAGCCGGCTGTGGCCCTCAATGACCAGCATGTGCGGATTGATGCCACATCCTGCCTCTTCTGCGGCACCTGCGCCGACAATTGTCCTGTCGGGGCTATTACGGTGGATGCAGAAAACAAGACCTGGACCATCGACCGCGAAAAGTGCGTGACCTGCGGCGTATGCGTGGATAACTGCCCCGCTTCCTGCCTCACTATGGCAGAAACCTATGAAGAAGGGGAAATAAAAGAAGCAAAACCCACCTTCAAAGGGGTGGTCCTCACCGAAAGACCACAGCACCGGCCTCCGGCTCCTGAAGCAGCACCTGCAGTCGTTGCAGCTCCGGCACCGGAAGCTCCGGCAGCGCCGGCAGAGGAGGAAAATCCGGACCTCAACGATATGCACGTGAAGATTGCTGCGGAAAAATGCCTCCTCTGCGGCAAGTGCGCCCATAACTGCCCGGTAGAAGCCATTACCATCGACAGAAAGACCCGCACCTGGACCATTGATAGAGAAAAATGCGTGACCTGCGGCATGTGCGTAGACGGCTGCCCGGCACAGTGCCTCACTATGGAAGATGAATACGGAGCGGATGAAAAGAAAGTCAGCCCCGCCTCCTTTGAAATACCGAAACCCCAGCGGCCGGCAAGACCATCCCGCCCGGCAGCAAAACCGGCAGTGAAGGCAGCCGCAGCTGTGGCTGCTGCGGCAGTAACCGCAGCCAAAGCAGAAGCGCCGAAAGTGGAACCGGAAGTTCCTGCACCGAAAGCAGAAGAAGTCAAACCGGCTGTCATGGAGGAAGATAAAGAACTGGCTACCAACCCATACCATGTAAAGAACGTCATTGAAAAATGCATCCTCTGCGGGAAATGTGAACATAACTGCCCCATGCATGCTATTTCCATTGACCGGAAGAACAGAACCTGGACCATCGACCGCGACAAATGCTGCACCTGCGGTATCTGTGTGGACAACTGCCCTGTGAAGGCCCTTTCCATGGAAGAGGAATTTGGGGAAAATGAACCGAAAGACCTGGTACTGACACTTCAGGGCAAACCTTTGAATCGTCCGGCAAGACCTGCGCCCAAACCGGCCCCGGCTCCCGCACCAAAAGAAGAAGTGAAACCGGCTCCCGCTATTTCCGAAGAAGAGAAAGAACTGGCCACCAATCCTTACCATGTAAGAAACCAGATTGAAACCTGCCTCCTCTGCGGCACCTGCGAGCGGAACTGCCCCATGAAGGCTATTACGGTAGACAAGAAAGCAAAGACCTGGACCATTGACCGGGAAAAATGTGTGACCTGCGGCATCTGCACCGAAAAGTGCCCCATCAAAAATCTGACCATGGCGGAAGAATTTGCAGAAGGGGAACCCAAAGATCTCGTCCTTACCATGCAGAAACCGGCAGGACCGGCCCGTCCGGCCGTGAAAGCAGCTGCTGTAGTAACCGCTGTGAAAGCTGCTCCGGCCGCTCCCAAAGCAGAAGCAGCGAAAGCGGAACCGATAGTTCCTGCTTCCAAAGTGGAAGAACCGGCAGCAGTTGAAGGTAAAGAACTCGCCACCAATCCATACCATGTGAAAAATGTGATTGAAAAGTGCATCCTCTGCGGGAAATGTGAACATAACTGCCCCATGCATGCTATTTCCATTGACCGGAAGAACAGAACCTGGACCATCGACCGCGACAAATGCTGCACCTGCGGCATCTGTGTGGACAATTGTCCGATGAAAGCCCTTTCCATGGAAGAGGAATTTGGGGAAAATGAACCGAAGGACCTCGTCCTGACGCTTCAGGGGAAAAAGCTGAACCGTCCCGCACGGCCCGCACCCAAACCAGCCCCGGCTCCCGCACCAAAAGAAGAAGCGAAACCGGCTCCCGCTATTTCCGAAGAAGAGAAAGAACTGGCCACCAATCCATACCATGTAAAAAACGTGATTGAAAAATGCGTCCTCTGCGGCAAATGTGAACATGGCTGCCCCATGCATGCTATTTCCATCGACCGGAAGAATAAGACCTGGACCATTGACCGGGAAAAATGTGTGACCTGCGGCATCTGCGTGGATAACTGCCCGGTGAAAGCTCTTTCCATGGAAGAAGAATTCGGAGAAGGGGAACCGAAGGACCTCGTCCTCACCCTTCAGAAACCGGCGAGGAGACCTCATGCATGAGTATCCGGTGACTCTTGAAATCGTGCGGATTGCGGAGAAGACGGCTCGTGAAAAAGGCGGGAAAGTCCGCGCCATCCACCTGGTGGTGGGGGAAGACTCCGGATTCATCGGAGAATCGATCCAGATGTATTTCGATGTGATTTCCGAGGGCACCCTCTGCGAAGGGGCAAGGCTCACCATCAAAGATGTAAAGCCCATGATGAAATGCGACGCATGCGGAAAACTCTTTGAACGAAAACGTTTTTCCTTTTCCTGTCCCTTCTGCGGGGGAGACGGCTCCCCCACGGAAGTGGGCAAGGAATTTTATATAGAATCGGTAGACCTGGAGGTTGACTAATGCATATGGTGAAAGCAGGCGTAATGGAAGATATTTACGCCCACAACAATCACATTGCCCAGCACGTACGGGAATACATGATGGAACGCAAAGTCTATACCATCAACGTCATGGGCGCCCCGGGAACAGGCAAGACCACGTCCCTGGAACAGCTCATGAAATATATGAAATCGAAAATTTACGTCATTGAGGGAGATATCGAGTCCGATATCGATACCGAAAGGCTTCGGAAACAGCACGTCTCAGCTGCCCAGATCAATACATTCGGAGCCTGCCATCTGGACGCTCCTCTTGTACACAATGCTATTCATGCCATGGACTTTTCAGAGCCCGGCATCCTTTTCATTGAAAATGTGGGAAATCTCGTATGCCCGGCAGAAATGGTGATCGGGGAAAATATAAAACTCCTCATCGTTTCCGTGGCTGACGGAAGTGACAAGCCTTACAAATATCCGCTTGCCTTCGAAAAGGCAGATATCATCCTCCTGAACAAGATCGACCTCGCTCCGTACCTGGACTTTGATGAAGATTTCTTCATGAAAGGCCTGCGCCACCTCAATAAAAAAGCGCCGGTCTTCAAAGTTTCCGGCAAAACCGGGGAAGGCTATAAAGAAGCGGCCGAATGGATCGAAAAAGCGGCAGCCGATGGTCTGACCCATCCGGGAGAATACGATGATGAGCATCATCATCATGAGTGATTAGTGGTTAGTAGATAGTAGTTAGTGATAAGTAGTAAGTGGTAAGTACAGGGCGCCCTAAAATCATAAAGGCGCCCATTTTTTATATGGAGACTTCAGGATGGAAAGCTGTTGTTTCGGGGATGGTCGGGATTGTCGGGAAGGTGGCGCCCTTCGGGCGCAAGTTTTTAGATTTTCCCTTTGGGCCTTATCTGGGCCGGGGAGATTTTTCTCATTTGGACATCCTCCCTCCGTGGCTTTTGGACCTGAAATCACAAAATGTGTAAAGCAGTCGGAATTAATGCTATAATATGTGTAAATTCGGCGAAAAAATTTCGATAAAATGTGCATGTATTTTTTAATCTTTATTTCTAAGGATGCAATGCGGGCGTACCAATGAATCGCCCTTTTTTAAGTTATTTCTGCCGGGAATGGAAATAGCTTCCCCGGCAGAGGAATACATTCCAATGATTGTGAACGGATACTTATTCAAAGGAGGTGCACTATGAAAACGATCCGTCTCATCGCCACCGGGCGCGTCCAGGGGGTGGGGTTCCGTCCTTTTGTGGTGCGCGCTGCCCGAAAGTCCGGCCTCACGGGATGGGTGAAGAATCTGGGAGGCATTGTGGAAATACGGGCCTCCGGGGAAGAGAAGCAATTTTCATTACTGGAAAAAGCGCTGAAAGAAGCGCCCTATCCCATAGAAGTGGAAAAAATGGAAATAGAAACGCTCCCTTTGGAGTATTTCCCGGATTTTCAATCCATCGAAAGCAGCGGAGAGCCGGAGGAGCCTCTCTTTCCGGCGGATATCGGCATCTGCCCGGACTGTGCAAAAGAACTGCACGACAAAAAAGACCGACATTTCCACTATCCCTTCCTTTCCTGCACCGCCTGCGGGCCCCGCTATACGATTATAAAAAAACTACCCTATGACCGGCCTTTTACGACGATGGATGAATTTCCGCTCTGCAAAGACTGTGAAAAAGAATATACCGATTTGAAAGACCGCAGGTGTCACGGCGAAACCATCTGCTGCGAAGACTGCGGACCGGCTCTTACAGGCATCATCAAAGGGGAAAGGACCCTTTATAAAGAAGAAGCCATGACGAAAGCCATCGAAATGGTACAAAAAGGGGCCATCATCATGGTGAAATCCATTGGCGGATTCAACCTGGTGACCCGCGGAGACCTTCCGGAGAGCGTGAGAAAACTTCGCACCTTGAAGCACAGGGAAGGAAAGCCCTTTGCCCTCATGGTTTCTGACCTGGAAAAAGCGGAAGAACTGGCAGTTTTATCAGATCAGGAGAAGAAACTTCTCGCATCTCCTGCCAAACCCATCGTCCTCTGCACCCCGAAAGTGCATTTCGAAGGGGTGGCGGAAAACGTGCCCCGTCTGGGCCTCTTTCTCCCGCCTTCCGCTTTTTACATCCTTCTCACCGAGGGAGTGGGAGCGCCCCTCATCGTCACTTCCTGCAATATCAGCGGAAGTCCCATCCTCTATAAAGATAAAGAAGCGGAAAATTTTTTTAAGTCCCACGATATTCCGGCCCTTTTCACCAACAACCGGGAAATCCTCCGCCCTGCGGACGATTCTGTGCTGAAAGCAGTGGGAAATCACGTGGATTTCATCCGAAGGACGAGGGGCTTTCTCCCCGAACCGGTCATCCGCAGCGGGCCCCGGGGAAATATCCTTGCCCTGGGAGCGGATATGGAGCCCTCCCTCTGCCTTACCGGCGGCGGTTACGTCTATCCGGGTGAAATGCCCTGCGAACTGACCGAAGAAGGATCGGAAGAAGCCTTCCTTACCATGGAAAAAGACTGGGAGCACATGCTGGGCATCACTCCGGAGAAAATCCTCTGCGACCTTCACCCCGGCTATATTTCTGAAAATCTGGCAGAAAAAATATCTCCCAAAAGGTCCATCCCCCTCATCAGAATCCAGCATCACCACGCTCATGCCCTTTCCGTCATGGCCGAACACCATTTGAAAGGCCCGGTGCTGGCTTTCATCTTCGACGGAACCGGTTATGGGACGGACGGGACCATCTGGGGCGGAGAAATCCTTCTCTGCGAAGGGAAATCCATGAAACGGGCAGGCCACCTCGAAAGCCTCCCCCTCCTCTCCGGAGACATCTCCATGAAACAAGCCTGGAAAACCGCTCTCTGCGATTTATATTTCGCAGGGATAGATGGAAAATCAGACGAATGTGACTCCACCGGAAAAATCGCTATCGCCCAAGGCTCCCCAAGCTTGGGGAGCTGTCGCCAGGGGCGACTGAGGGGTTGTTCTACCGGTACGCGGAGAAATGAGGAAATCCCTTCAAACGTATCGAATCTCGAAACGAGTGACTCCACCGAAAAAATCACTATCGCCCAAGGCTCCCCAAGCTTGGGGAGCTGTCGCCAGGGGCGACTGAGGGGTTGTTCTACCGGTACAAGGGAGAATGAAGAAGCAGGTCCAGGCGTCCCCAATCCCCAATCCCCAATCCCCAATCCCTTACTCACCGACCCCCGCTATCCCTTAGTGAAAGCAGCCTTAGGGGCCAATGTCAATGTCATCGAGGACTCCGCCATGGGCCGTCTCTTTGATTCTGTTTCCGCCCTTCTTGGCATCTGCAGCGAAAACCGGTTCAAAGGAGAATGTGCCATGGCCCTCGAAAAGGCAGCGACAGAGGCAAAAGAGGAAGGCGGCAGGGGCACAGACCTTTATTTCACAAAAGAAATAAAAAATGGACAGCTCATCTGGGGAAGAAAGCAGCTTATTTCCGACCTTCTTTTCAAAGATGGTACAATAAGAGAAAAAGCTCTCGGCTTCCATCTGGCCATCAGCCGGATGATTGTGGAGAGTGCGAAATATTTCAATATAAAAGACATCGTCCTTTCCGGCGGCTGTTTCCACAACAGCCTTCTCTGGGCCCTTGCGAAAGATTCCCTGGAAAAGGAAGGATTCCATGTCTATGGCAATGAAAAAGTCCCCTGCGGCGACGGAGGGATTGCCCTTGGCCAGGCCCGGGCGGGACTTATGAAATAGGAGGCATTATGTGCGTAGCTTACCCGGGACGGGTCATGTCCATCAATGGTACTCATGGAATGGTCGATTTTTCAGGCACCGAAGTGCCGGTGAATCTGGCTATGGTACGGGCGAAAATCGGAGATTACGTCCTTGTCCATGCAGGAATGGCCATCCAGATAGTAAAGAAAGATGAAGCCATCGACTGGATCAATCTTTTCAAAGAAATAGAAGAGGAAAGCAAATGAAAGAAAAAGAACTGGCCCGCTACCTTTCCTCTTACGACGGGCCGCCTATGAAACTGATGGAAGTCTGCGGCACCCATACGTCCTCTCTGTACCGGACGGGGATCCGGCAGCTCCTTTCGAAAAAAATCACCCTTCTCTCCGGCCCGGGCTGTCCCGTCTGTGTGACGCCCACTGCCTATATCGACAAACTCGTTTCCTATGCCTTAAAGCCGGGATATAAAGTTATGGCCTTCGGGGACCTTCTGGCAGTGCCCGGAAGTGAAATGTCCCTGGCGGGGGCGAGAGACCGCGGAGGTGAGGTGGATTTCTTCTACAATCCGGAGGAAATATTTGAAATCGCTGCTGCAAATCCTGAAACTACCTATGTCCTGGCAGCCGTAGGCTTTGAAACGACAGCTCCCGTCTGGGCAAGCCTCATTAAAAAAACGTTTGATGAAAAAATCAGAAATATCCGCTTCCTCACCGCACTGAAAACGATGCCGGAAGCCATGCGGATTCTTGCCGAAAGCGGACGGGTGGACGGCTTCCTCTGCCCGGGACACGTGGCAGTGATTACAGGGAGCGAACCTTTCCGGAAACTGGCAGCTGTTTCCGGAGAACCCATGGTCATCGGCGGATTTACCGCGCCCCTCCTTCTGCGCGCCCTTTCCCGCCTTACCCTGGAAACTTCCAGAAAGCAGGGGGGCCTCTGGAATGAATACCCCATGGTGGTGACTCCTGAAGGAAATACCATGGCCAAAGACCTCATGGCTGACGTATTTACAGAAGGAGATGCGGTCTGGAGAGGTCTGGGAAATATAAAAGGCTCGGGCCTCTATATTTCCGAAAAATATAAAGAACTGGACGCAGGAAGCTATGGCCTTACGGCGGACAAAATGCCGAAAGGCTGCTGCTGCGCGCAGGTTTTGACGGGCATGATTACCCCTGAAAAATGCCCCTGCTTCGGAAAAGCATGCACCCCGGACCATCCCGTGGGAGCCTGCATGGTTTCCTCCGAAGGGGCCTGCTGCATTACATACCGGGGAGGTTAATATGGAAATCAGGAAATACAGGACTTGCGATGAAGAAGCGTGCCGCACCATCTGGAATGAAGTGGTGGAAAAAACAGACTCTTTCCCTCAGATGGAACCGCTGGAAAAAGGAGAAGCCGACCGGTTCTTCAAATCCATGAGTTATACAGGGGTGGCGGCGGATGAAAAAGGAGACATCCTGGGCCTTTACATCCTTCATCCCAATAATGTGGGCCGCTGCGGGCATATCGCCAATACCAGCTATGCGGTAAAAAGCTCCATCCGCGGGCAGCATATCGGAGAAAAACTGGTACTCCACTCCCTTTCCGAAGGGAAGAAACTGGGATTTCGGATTCTCCAGTTCAATGCGGTAGTGGCAGATAATATCCATGCCCTTCACCTCTATGACCGGCTGGGCTTTACCCGCCTGGGGACAGTCCCCGGCGGATTTCTGAAACACGACGGAACTTATGAGGATATAATCCTCTTTTACCATCTCCTGTGAGGAGGACCTATGAAAATCGAACTGCGCCATGGGGCAGGCGGCGAAGAAACCGGCCGCCTCATCGGAAGCCTTTTTGAGAAATATTTCAAAAATCCCATACTGGACAAAATGGAAGACGGGGCAGTCCTTCCTCCTTTGAAAGGAAATCCTGTCTTCACCTCGGACTCCTTCGTGGTGGAGCCCCTCTTTTTCCCGGGAGGAAATATCGGCCGCCTTTCCATCTGCGGGACGGTGAACGACCTGGCCTCCATGGGCGCAGAGCCTCTCTATCTCACCGCTTCCTTCATCCTGGAAACAGGCCTTGAAATGGAAACTCTGGAAAAAGTCGTTTCCTCCATGGCAGAAACGGCCGCAGAAGCAGGCGTTCAAATCGTTGCGGGAGATACGAAAGTCATCGAAGGAAAAGGCGGACTTTACATCAATACGGCCGGAATCGGTGAAAGGCCGGCGGGCTGCCGCATTTCCGCCTCCGCCCTGCAGCCGGGAGATCGGATCCTCCTCACAGGCACTCTCGGTGACCATCATGCGACCATCCTTACGCAGCGGCTCAAAATGAAAACAAACCTTCAGAGCGACTGTGCGCCGCTGAATGGGATCGTTTCCGCCCTGATGGCACAAAAACTGCCCATCCATACCATCCGGGATATCACAAGGGGAGGTCTGGCTACCGTAACCAATGAACTGGCAGAAACATCGGGCGTAGAAATCGAGCTGGAAGAAGAAAAACTTCCGGTTTCTGAAGGAGTCAGGGCTTTGACAGGCATCCTCGGCCTCGATCCCCTGACCATGGGCAACGAAGGAAAAATGATGATCGCCCTGCCTGCGGAATCCGCAGAAAAAGCCCTCGAAATCATCCGCTCCTGCCGCTACGGAGAAAACGCAGTACTTGCAGGACAAGTGACAGGAGGAAAAGGCGTCGTCCTCCTCACACCCTATGGGGGAAGAAGGAAAATCATGCCTCTGAGAGGCGAGGGACTGCCGAGGATATGCTGATTCGAGACATCTGTCAGATAAGATGACCTGAGTCAGTTACGGTTTTCGGGCCTTAGCCCCACCACGACATGTTCCATCCGCGTCTATTACGAGATTTCGGGGTGCGGGGCGCGGGATGCGGGAAGGTGTGCCGCTGATGCGGCATGAGTATGGATGTCGGGCTTATGGTGGAAAGAAAACTATCTGGTCGATGAACTTTTGAATCGGGAATCTCGGGAATGATCGGGAATAGTTTCGGGGATATCGGGAAGGTGGCGGCCTGATGGCCGCCTGGCTTGTATGGGGAATGCGCCCAGACGGGAGAAAAACTTTTTCCTTAAAATCATACAACCGGTCTTTTTATTAGAGAATAACAGTCATCTATATAAAATAGCCCGCTATCGGATTTTTGTGGGCCATCCTTCACTGATCACTAAGAAATGATAACTGATAACTTTTTACTTACTGCCGTGCAATCTGATGGAATCAAAAGGTATTACCGGTATTGCCGGGAAAGGAGGATTCCATGTCCCTTGAAATGCTGGAGGAAAAAGAGGCCATCCGCGAATTGATGGACCGTTTTTCCTGCCTGGAATGCGATATCGAAGGGCAGAGCAGATTTTTTACCGAAGACTGCCTCATCCGCATCCACGCAGGCGGAAAAGTGACCATGGAAATGAAGGGAAGAGAAGAAATGGTCCGGAAATTTTCCGGCTTTGCATCCTCCGTCAAAGCTTCCCATCATATGAACGGCCAGCAGGTCATTGAAATTCATGGAAATACCGCTACGGATACCCATTACTGCCGCACAGTCCTCCTGATTTCCATGAACGGAAAGGACTATTTCTACGACCATTACCTTCGCTATGAAGATCAGCTTGTCAAAACCGGAGGTCTATGGAAAATCAAAGTGCGGGACCAGTACTTCGTCATGAGCGAGAGAAGAGAGAAGATATAGTCAACTGGCAGATAGAGGTTTTGAGTCAGAAGCGATCAATCGGATAGCGGATAGCGGATAGCGGATTGCGGGGAGGTGGCGGCCTGATGGCCGCCGAGTTTGTATGGGGATTTTGCACAGGCGCGTGGAAAGCTCATATTGGTGGTTATCAAGTGTTACTAAAGCAGGACATGCGAATGGGAAAGGCTCCCCTCGATCGGAGAGCTCCCGCGAAGCGGGTGAGGGGGAACTGCACGATCCCTGCCAGTCGAAATTGACTCAAAATATTCATGCGTTACGTAATCATGGGCCCTCCGGCAGCCGGTAACTTCCATGGCACCCCTGCACTGCCAGTTCCTGCTGCGAATTTTGAAAATAAATATGCATTCCAAAAATTTAACGAAAATCTAATAAAATAAATTTCCTTTTCTGCACTATATAGGCAGAGCAAGGGAAATCACCCATAAGCTTCCGCTACGGCAGCCATTCTCAGAGAAAGCGGAAAGGGCGACGGACTGAGCTTAAAAATTCACGGGCCCGTGAAAACAAAAAAGAAAATACCAGTATGAGGAAAGCCACTACCCCTCGGAGCAGTATACCCCGGGAGTAGTGGCTTTTTTGTTAGAAAACGAGGGGAAGGGGGAAAGGGAAGGTGGCCGCCAAATTCATAGGGCGGCCTTTTTTATTTTGGACCATATTTTTCGCAGCTTTTAAAAGACCAGTCGTTTTTAATAGCCTCACATTGTCCGGGACCCGGGAAACGGGGTGTTGCGCTGCAATTCATGAAGCCACGCGAATTTAATATTTTCTGCACGAAACAGGCAGGTTACTTATGAAGGAAATCGTCAGGATACTATCGGTCACCACCTCGGCCGGTATCAGGGAATATTGGACAACGAACCACGAATCACGATTGTTCATATACACCCCGGCCTGTCTTGACAATTACGGAAGCCGATGGTATATTATTTCTAACTACATACAGGCAGTGAAGAGAAGAGTACATAAAGGCTTCGGCAAAGAGAGCTCCGGCGGGTGGGAAGGAGTACGGAAAGTTTATGGAACATGGCCTCTGAGCCTTTCCGCTGAACAGTGAAGCGGCACGGGAACTCCCGTTACAGAGTCAGGGTATCGGCTTTGGCCCGTACCTCATAAGGCTTTCCGGGCGACCGGGAAGTGAAATTGGGTGGTAACACGAATCCTTCGTCCCTTTGGGCGGAGGATTTTTTGTATCTGAAACGGAATAGAGGGTTTCGGATATTTCAAAGGAGGAAATATGATGAATTTAAAGAAGACTTTAGCACTGTCTCTGGCAGCCCTTGCCGTAGTGGGCGCCATTTCCGGCTGCGGCGGAGACAAGAAAGAAGCCAAAGCACCGGCTGAAAAGAAGGAAATCACCGTAGGCGTCACCCCGGGTTACTCTGAACAGGTCATGGAATTCGTAGCGAAAGAAGCGGAAAAACAGGGACTCAAAGTCAACCTGAAATCCTTTGCCGATTACGTCACCCCGGACCAGGCCCTGGCATCTGGCGATATCGACCTGAACTCCTTCCAGCACGGTCCGTTCCTGGAAGCTTTCAATGAAAAGAACGGCTCCAAGCTCGTTTCCATCGGAAATACTTACCTGGCACCGCTCCGCGTTTATTCCAACAAGATCAAATCCCTGGATGAAATCAAAGAGGGCGACAAGATTTCCATTCCGAACGATCCTTCCAACGGCGGACGTGCTCTGGTCCTTCTGGAACAGAAGGGAATCATCAAACTGAAAAAAGGCACCAATCCGGTGAAAGCCGTGGTAGGCGATATCGAAGCGAACCCGAAGCACATCGAAATCGTAGAACTCGAAGCTGCCCAGCTGCCGAGATCCCTGGATGACGTGGCATGCTCCGTCATCAATGCAGGTTACGCGAAGTCCGCCAAACTGGACCATAAGTCTGCTCTCGCCACCGAAGACAGCACCTCCCCTTATGCAAACATCATTGCAGCCAGAGAAAAGGATAAGGACAACCCGACCTACCAGAAATTCGTGAAGATTTTCCAGAGCGAATCCGTGAAGAAATATATCAACGACAACTTCTCCGACGGACTGATTCCGGCGTTTTGATGGGAATGTTTAGTAATAAGTGGTAAGTGATAAGTGAAGGTGGGCGCCTTTTGAAATATAGGGGCGCCCATTTTATATTGGAAAAAGACGGGGAGCGGGGTGCGGGATGCGGGGCGCGGGAAGGTGGCGGGCATCAAATGCATGAAGCCCGCCATTTTTGATATTGCCTTCGGCCCTCATCTATGTCATGGAAATTTTTTCTCATCCCTGCAGCTCTCCCCTCACCGGCTGCGCCGGAGCTCCGCTGCCCTCGGGAGCCTGACCGGGCGACGATAGAGGCTTCCGGGGTAAAAAGGGTACTTCCATTAGCTGCAAATTCTGCCCGGCACAGATGGGACTCATTGCCAAAAGGTACTTGTGCCGGATGACTTGATCGGCAAACAGGTGGCCCTCCTCGAGAGGAGGGCTCCGGCGCGGCTGGGAGGACGAACCTGTCGAAATATTTCCTGGCAGGAGCGGCGGAAAACGATAAGAATGAGAATTCCCCTGCCTTTGTTTATCTTCGTTTCTCCTTGCAAACAGCAATAAAAAGGTCCGCTTCCCTATTCGAAGTGGACTTTTTTACTGATGATATCTAATAGCTGACGGCTAACTGCTAAAAACTAAATTCAACCCCCAATGAGCTTGATCCCTATAAATCTTGCCTGATCGAGAGTATCCTGGAAGTGTTCTTTCTCGTAAGCTTTCTTGTCTTCTTCGGAGAAAATGGAGGCTTCGTAGCGGCTGTAGTCTCTGAACTGCAGTGTATTATAGGCTGAGAGGACTTTGGGCGGGACGCCGAGGATATTTCCCAGGAATTCTTCATAAGCTTTTGTCCTGTCCGGGAGGTGGAAGAGGTCGGCCTGCTCTTCAGTGGCATTCATGGTATAGAAAAGGGCGCTGGGGAGTTTCTTTGGAAATATAGAGGAATCGGGGAAACGGTAGAGATAGTTGGAGAAGAGGAACCGTTCCAGGAAGGCGACCATGGAGGAGGAATAATTCATGAAATAGATGGGGGTGCCCAGGATAAGGGCGTCTGCTTCCTTGATTTTTTCAAGAACCGGCGTCAGGTCATCCTTGGTGGCGCATATATTTCCATGAATCTTTTTCTTTTGTTTGCAGTAGAAACAGCTGGCGCAGCCTTTGTAGAAGAGGCTGTAAAGCTGGATGAATTCTCCCTCTGCCCCGTACGCTTCAGCTCCTGCCAGGGCAGCCTTGAGCATCTTCGCCGTATTTCCATTTCTGCGAGAACTGCCATTGATAGCGATGATTTTCTTCATAGGTACCTCCTTTGGAAACCATTTTCTTTCCTTTATTATATAAGAGTGAAAATGGAGAATCCAGTGGAAGCGGAGCTTGCCAGCCGGTTCATTTTCGATGTATAGTGAAGGAAATGGTAAATAGGTAATAGGTATCAGTGCCTCATCAGGTGAATATAACTGCATATAAAATAAAATTTTGCGGATTGCGGACTGAAAGCAGAAACAGGAAAACGGACGGAAGCTGATTACGCCATTTCCCTGTAAACGATACAGATTTTGACATTTTTGCAAAATCTGTATCGTTAACGGGCAGTCAGCCGTTAGTATCCCATCAGGCGGGACAGGAATTTAATGACCACCGGGAAAGGACCAGGCTAATCTGAATGCACGTCAAAGACCGTGCGCATTGCAATATAAAAAATTGGTTGGCGAAGCCAACCATATCCTTCCCGCCATCCGAAATCCGCATTCCCCAATCCGATTACCCCCCCAATTGACTCTAACCATAAGGAGGAAACATGACTACAATCTATTTCGTCTGCCACGGAAATATCTGCCGTTCTCCCATGGCGGAGATGGTGATGAAAGAAATCGTCCGCAGAGCGGGAAGGGAGAAAGATTTCCACATCGAATCCCGGGCGGCTACGACCGAGGAAATAGGGCACGACATCTATCCGCCGGCAAAGCGGACCCTCAAAGCACACGGCATTCCTTTCACAAAACATGCAGCGAAACTGATTACGAAAGATGATTATAAGAAAGCGGACTATATCATTGCCATGGACGAGGAAAATCTCTATGACCTGGGATGGCTGACCGGCCAGGATCCGGAGAAAAAAGTGTCCCTCCTCCTTTCCTGGGCGGGAGAGAAGAGGGACGTGGCAGACCCCTGGTACACGGGGAATTTCGAGAGGACCTATGAGGATGTTGTCCGCGGGTGCGAAGCAATTCTGGAGAAAATTTCAATATAGCCGTTAGCAGTTAGACGGAAATCGGGGACGTTGACGGCTGACGATTTTTCAATATTGTAAGTCTTATGGTAGTAGAAGGGCGGAAACAGCAATGATCAAACCCGAATTCATCCTTTCGAAAGCAAAGGAGCAGGACAGTTTCTATATTTACGACGGAAAAGCCATGGGCGTGAGGGCGGAGATGCTGAAAGCGGCCTTTCCGGGCGTGGAATTTCTCTATTCCGTGAAGTGCAATCCCTTCGAAGGAGTCCTGCGGACTATGGCTAATCATGATTTCGGCATAGATGCGGCCAGTATCCGGGAAGTAGAGCTCGCCATCAAAGCGGGCATTTCGGGAGAAAATATTTTTTACTCCACTCCGGGGAAGACGACGGCAGCCATCCGGAAAGCCCTCCGGCGCTCAATCATCATCGCGGACAGTTTAAACGAAGTGACAAAAATCAGTCAGGTGGTCAGGGCAGAACCTCTGGAAATAGGCCTTCGCGTGAATCCGGACTTTTCCATGGATGGCGATGAAGGACTGCCGTCAAAATTCGGCATCGATGAAAAGGAAGCGCTCCATTTCCTTAAATCCGACGTACCCTCCAACCTGCGGGTGGTGGGTCTTCACGTGCATCTCAAAAGCCAGGTGCTGGAAGAAGAAAAACTTCTTCATTATTACGACCGCCTTCTGGACATGGCGGGAAAAATGGCTCCCTATATGAGGAAATTCTCCTTCCTGAACCTGGGAAGCGGCATCGGAATTCCCTACGGAGAGGAAAATCCCCTCGATATCCGCTCCCTGGGACAGAAAGTGGCGGGAGAAATTTCCTTATTTCATGAAAAATTCCCGGAAACGAGACTCCTCATTGAGACCGGCCGCTATGTGACAGGCCCTGCCGGCATTTACGTGACAAAAGTGGTGGACCGGAAAGTATCCCACGGAAAGACCTTCCTCATCCTGGCCGATACGCTGAATGGATTCCTGCGCCCTTCCATGGGAGAACTCATCACGAAATATGCGGGAGAAAATGCCTTTGGCAGCGAACCCCTTTTCACGAAGAACCGTGCCTTTCCTGTGCGGACCTTGAAAAAGGAAGAAAGAGACCTGGAAACAGTGACCCTCGCAGGGAGCCTCTGCACTGCCTCCGACGTGGCAGCCGAAGAACTCCGCCTCCCTCATCTTGAACCGGGAGACCTAGTCATCTTCGAAAATGCAGGCGCCTATGGGGCCACCCTCTCCCCCTTTGCCTTCTCCTCCAGAGAAAAACCGGCCGAATACCTCGTGCCGGAATTTGATGAGTGGTAGTTTTATTGGAGTCTTCTGGCAGTTACAATGACCTGAGTCAATTACGGTATTCGTGAGTTAGCCTCACCTCGGCATGCCCCGATGGAGTCTTTAGCGAGATTTCGGGGTGCGGGATGCGGGGTGCGGGGAGGATTGGCCGCTGATGCGGCCAATATTTTTTTATGGGGGCTGTGCACAGGCGGGGTCGAAATGCCCATTTTGTGCAGATGGTTTCATCGTCGAAACTGACTGATGGAAATTGCGGCGGAAACGTACATGTCGAATTGACACAGGATATTAAGCGCGGCCCTCCCGCGTCCGGGAGGGTGCCCAAAGGGCAGGAGGGGCGTACGATCATACGAGTCGTTTATGAGGAAAATGGTTAGTACGTAACGCAGAAAATGATGGAATTGCAGTCACTTGTCCGTTTAATGGGGTGAGTCAGTTACGGTTTTCGTGAGTTAGCCTCACCGCGGCACGCCCCGATGGAGTCTTTAGCGAGATTTCGGGATTCGGGATGCGGGGTGCGGGAAGGATTGGCCGCTGATGCGGCCAATATTTTTTTATGGGGGCTGTGCACAGGCGGGGTCGAAATGCCCATTTTGCGCAGATGGTTTCATCGTCGAAACTGACTGATGGAAATTTCGGCGGAAACGTACATGTCGAATTGACACAGAATATTAAGCGCGTCCCTCCCGCGTCCGGGAGGGTGCCCAAAGGGCAGGAGGGGCGTACGATCTTACAAGTCGTTCATGTTGTAAATGGTAAATACGTAACGCAGGGAATGGGAGATCAGGAGACGGGTATTGGAAAATGAAGTCACATAAGTTCAATTTTGATTAACTTAGGTGTTTTCTTAAGTGATTTCTTGTACCCAATAAAAAACGGACGCCGGGGAGCGTCCGCTGCCATGGCGGGGATCCGGCATCTGATGGAGAAAGTGCCGGGCCATGACCTGAAACCGCAAGGGGAATGCGGTAGTCAGCGTGGTTGAAAGAAAAATCGACAGAAAGGAAGGAAACTACGATAAGAAATCACTTTTGTTTCGGGGCTGTCGGGGGTATCGGGGGTATCGGGGGTATCGGGAATCTCGGGGCGGTGGCGCGCGACAGAAGAAGGCGCGCCATTTTATATGGAGATTTTACCTCGTAGAGAAAATCGGCGAATACCTCAAAGCTGTCCGTCGAAATGCCACAAAAGTTCAAGTCGAAGAGGTGGGCTCTACGAATACGTAAAAGATGCCCGCAGATAGGCCTCAAAAGTCCAAGTCGAACTGATAGGCCCCACGAATACGTAAAAGCCGTTCGCAGATAAGCCACAGAAGCTCAAGTCGAAGAGGCAGGCCAGACGAATACCCGAAAGGAGTCCACGCAAAAGCCTCAGAAGCCCAAGTCGAAGCGGAAGGCCAAACGAATACCCGAAAGGAGTCCACGCAAAAGCCACAGAAGCCCAAGTCGAAACGGCAGGCCCGACGAATACCCGAAAGGAGTCCACGCAAAAGCCACAGAAGCCCAAGTCGAAACGGCAGGCCCAACGAATACCCGAAAGGAGCCCGCGCAAAAGCCTCAGAGGCCCAAGTCGAAGCAGCAGGCCAAACGAATACCCGAAAGGAGCCCACGCAAAAGCCACAGAAGCCCAAGTCGAAACGGCAGGCCCAACGAATACCCGAAAGGAGTCCACGCAAAAGCCACAGAGGCCCAAGTCGAGAAGGCAGGCCCAACGAATACGTCGAAGGAGCCCGCGTAAAAGCCTCAGAAGCTCAAGTCGGAGAGGCAGGCCCAACGAATACCCGAAAGGAGCCCGCGCAAAAGCCTCAGAAGCTCAAGTCGGAAGGAAAGGCCATACGAATACGTCGAAGGAGCCCGCGCAAAAGCCACAGAAGCCCAAGTCGGAAGGAAAGGCCATACGAATACGTCGAAGGAGCCCGCGCAAAAGCCACAGAAGCCCAAGTCGGAAGGAAAGGCCATACGAATACGTCGAAGGAGTCCACGCAAAAGCCTCAGAGGCCCAAGTCGAAACGGCAGGCCATACGAATACCCGAAAGGAGCCCGCACAAAAGCCTCAGAATTTTCAAGTCGAAGAGGCAGGCAGGACTGTCTCCCTCACCGTCTCCATCCATGCGGAGAGGATATTCCACTGTCTTTTCTGCTTGTGGTAGCCGAAGGACATGGTATAGGTCCCCTCTTCAAAGTGCATGGTGAGGAGCTGTTTTTTCTCCTCATCGGTGAGGATATGCTCTGCCAGATTCAGCGGGCAGAGGTAGGCTCCCCGGCCGAAGACGGTGAGACGGAGAAGGGTGGCCAGATTTTCGGAGGCCACGGCAATCCGGGGCTCCATGCCTCCATCCCGGAAGAGCTTCCTTGCCAGGGATCCCGCAATGTCTTCTTCACTGTTGATGAGGAAAGGACAGTCCGAGAAAGCTTCAGGCAGGGCCTTTTCTTGGCGGCCGGGGTGGAAATAGGTTTCTATATTCTCTGCTCCCAGCACTTTTTCCGCCAGCTTCCGATTCACGAGAAGCACGATTTCCTCCTTCATCCAGGGTTCATGGATAATGCCCGGGATTTCATCCTGCAGCCTTGCCATGGCGATATCCAGCTTGTCCCGCTTCAGGGCACTCCAGATGTGTTCATTGGCCATTTCATGAAGCTCGATGGAAATCTTCGGATATTTCTCCTGAAAAGCCATAATCACTTCCGGAAGCAGCACCCGGCCCCTGGTGAAAGCGATGCCTATGCGCAGGGTCCCTGTATTTTCTCCGGATGCATCGGAAAGCTCCCGGCGCAGGGACAGCTCATTCCTCGCAAACATCCTCGCATACCGGAGGAAGACTTCCCCTCCCACCGTCAGACGAAGAGGCGTGGAACGGATGAAAAGCTTCGTCCCCGCCTCCTGCTCCAGATTTGCAATATGAGCGGACAAAGTCTGCTGGGTGATGTGCAGCTTCTCTGCCGCCTTCGTAAAATTCTTCTCCTCCGAAAGAGCGAGGAAATATTTCATGGAGAGAAAATTCATGGGTAACTCCTTATCGTAATGGAAACTTAATGTGTAAAGACCTTTGTTTCGGGATTGTCGGGAATCCCGGGTATATCGGGATTGTCGGGAATGTGCCGCCGCACAATTCATGAAGCGGCGGATTATTTAATTTGGATTATCCGTAAAATGTCCGGATGGAAGCCAAAGGCCGTGCGCGAAGCGCACTAGATAAATTGGTTTGCGGAGCAAACCATATCCTTCCCGATAACCCCGATTCAAAATTCAGGGCTGGCTACTTATCGTAATGGAAACTATATGTGTAAAGGCCTTTGTTTCGGGATTCTTTCCGGGAATCTCGGGGCGGTGCGGCGCAAATTCATGAGCGCCGCAAATTTATATAGTGAACCAACAGGTCTTTCTCAATACTTTGAGCGCCAAAGGCCGTGCGCGAAGCGCACTATATAAATTGGTTCGCAAGGCGAACCATATCCTTCCCGATAACCCCGATAATCCCGATATCCCCGAAACAAAAGTGATTGAAAAATGAATTGTATATAGCTTTACAACTATTACACTGTAGTATAAACAAATATTAACAGCTTTTCAATGTGGTGATATAGCTATAAAGGATATGAAATAAAGAAATGGGAAAAGCCTTGTCTGCGCTGCATCCGGATTGAGATGCCCGGGAAGTACCGTGCGTTTATAATTCCCCGGCACTATCCATACACGATTTATATGAGGATATCGGTAAGCTTGCTATCGGGCGCCACCTTTCCCGGGGTGGAAAGGTGGCTGCGGAGCAGCCGGAAAGGGCGTTTAACCGTACAAGGCACAAATGGGACTGATTGATGAAATATTCTCGTGCCGGATGACTCTTTCGGAAAGCGGGAAGGCGCCCGAGGGTAGGGGAGCTCCCGCGTCGGGTGAGGGGGAACTGCACAAATGAGGAAAATCTCTCATGTCGCAGATGAGGGGAAGGCAAAATCAAAACTTGCGCCCGAAGGGCGCCACCTTCCCGACAGCCCCGGTACTCCCGATTGCCCCGATAACCCCGATGCAAAAGTGATTTTACCTATTTCTCAAGAAAGTCAAATTACAATAAAAATACTGTAGCCTCTACAAATTCTAACAGTTATAAACCGTATTTCCAAAGCACTATAATACAATAAGGGAGATAGCATCTGTTATTTCCCAAAAATCCTTCAAAGGAAGCGAGTGTATGAATAAACAATTATTTCAAACGATTCTGGGTCCTCTGACTTTTGTCGTATCCGCCTGGCTTTTGAACGGTACATTCGAGGCGAAAGCTGCCCTGGCTCTGGGCACGGCCATCTGGATGGCCGTCTGGTGGATTTTCCGACCCGTATCGATTTATGTGACTGCCTTCGTACCGATCGTGGTGAATTCCCTTTTCAACCTCATTCCGTCGTCTCACGTAATCAGCCAGTATTTCTCTGAAATCGCAGTCCTCCTTTTGGGCTCTGACCTCATATGCCTCACCTGGACCACCACGGGCCTGGACAAACGGATTTCCGTCCGCGCCCTCTGCTCCATCGGGACATCCATGAAAAACCAGATTTTCGTCTGGTTCCTGGCATCCACAGTTCTCTCCATCTTCCTGCCGAACGTAGTAGTCGCCGCTATTTTCTGCCCCATCGCTGTGGCCATGCTCCACTTCGTGGGAGAAGGAGATATCTCCCAAAGTAAGACAGCTGTCCCGATTCTTCTGGCCATCGGCTGGGGGAGCGGTATCGGAGGATTCGGTTCCCCTATCGGCTCCTCTGCGAACCTGGTGGCCGTATCCTACATAGAAAAACTGACAGGCCATGAATTCATGTACATGGACTGGGTCATCCGTTTCCTCCCCATTCTGGGACTGATTTTCCTGATGAACCTCATTTACCTCTTCTTCCTGCCCTGTCCGACGAAAACACTCCCGGGCACAAAAGAATATTTCCGGGAAATGTACAAAGGCTTTGGCTCTATGAAAAAAGGCGAAAAAATCGGCTTTACCCTCTTCGTCCTGGCTACCATCCTCGCCTTCATCCGTCCTCTCTTCGCAGGACTCCTCCCGGCTATGAAACCGGCCTACGTATTCCTCTTCCTTGGTATGCTCATGTTCTTCCTGAAAGATGAACACAATGACCCCATGCTCACCTGGAAATACGCGGAATCCCACGTCATGTGGGGCATGATCTTCCTCTTCGCCTCCGGCCTGGCCCTGGGGAAACTGGTCATTGAAACAGGAGCTATCGAAGAACTGTCAAAAATCATAGCAGCCATGAACCTTCCGGCAGGCCTCGCCGTCATGGCCATGGGCTGCATCTTTGCCTGCTTCATGTCTGAAATTTCCAGTAATACCGCCTCCGCCTCCATTTCCATTCCGGTAGTTACAGGGATTGCCCAGTCCCTGGGCCTCAATCCGATTCCTTACGTCCTTGGGACCATTGCAGCCGTCAACTGCGCCTACATCCTTCCTATTTCCACAAGAGCCATCCCCATTGGCTACGGCCTCTCCGCCTCCGCCCAGATCAAATATGGCGTAGGACTCTCCATCCTGACCGTCATCCTCGTCACCCTGGTCTCCACAGCCTGCATGGAATTCATTCCCTTCTTTGGGGATCTTTAAGAAATATCTGTAAAAGAACCGACTATGCGGATTGTCGGTTCTTTTATTTTGGGGAAATAAATGCAGTGCTTTGAATGGCAGTAAGAGGCGGTCTGACGGATGAAGAATCAATCCGGAAATGGGCCCGGGCATTTCTCCATTTTTACCGATAAAAAACAAGGTGCGATTTTGAGTGGAAAATCATCAGAATTTTCGCCAAAAATTTCAATCACTGCCTGGAATCGACTTCCGGAAATTCGATAAAATCCACCTCCTTTGAGGATTAAAAAAATTCTAATGAAAATATAATGGAATAAAAACGATTTTTGGCACTATATAGCCAGAGAACGAAAAAAGAGGAGCTCCGGGAACGACTCCAGACGGACCGTCAGCGCGCTGACATATCAGACGATCCGGGACAAATTCCCTATATCTTTTTCCTTTCCAAATCCCGGGATAAATTCCAATTTCCAATGATTTTAAAAAAGTAAATAAGCCTTCCAAAGAGAGAAACTCACTGACAATCAAGCACAGCTTCTATCCCTCCGCTCAAGACCGAAAGCACCGTTTGACGGTTCCCTGCTCTCGTTGACCATGAGGGTCGATCCTCTTGCCCTGCCAAAGATTTCGAACCTGGCGAAGGCTTTTTTGCGTTCTTTTTTTCTCGCATATAAGTTGCCAGTTCCCAGTTGCCAGAGGCCGCATCCGTGGCCCTATGCCATCTCCGCTCAGGCAGCCTTCTTTTACATTTTGCCATCGTGAGTATCGTGAATATCGTGGTTATCTGGGTGGTGCAGCGCTGATGCGGCACAAGTTTATATGGGGATTCTGCACAGGCGAGTTTGAAATACCCGTACAAGTCGAATTGTTCAAGCCCTCCCAGGCTTGGGAGGGTGGCGCCGAAGGCGACGGGTGGGTCGTACTACAGCTGCAAGTCGGAAATGAGACAAAAGGCAAACGATAAGGCTTCCCCTCGGGGAAGCTGGCTGCGAAGCAGACTGAAAGGGCAGGGAAAGGACGAACTGCACTTTCAACTATAAAAGTTCAATTCGAAAATGACTCTGACCTTCGAAAGTGACTCTAAAGCCTGCAGCTGCGGATGAGACAGGCTTCCCCCGGGGAAGCTCCCGCGAAGCGGGTGATAGGGCAGCGATGGGACCCGCGGCCAAAGGCCGCAGGGCGGATAGGATGATGGATGCCTGTCCTGCACTATCCATTCAGGTCGAAAATGAAGAAATCGGCAGTCGGGCAGGCTTTCCCACGGGAACGCCGCAAAGCGGTGAGAGGGTCAATCGATTCGAAGGATCGATACACGGATTTTCTTATAAATGCTGCCGGCGGCTTCATCAGTGCCCTATTTCCTGAAATTTTCATGACATAGGGAAGACAGCCTTTAAAAAGGAATGGGCTCAAAGTTACAGGATTTACAATATGGCAGTTTTCATCCGGTACTTTTTAGGAGCAGCCATAGGGATTTATAGACAATTTTTGAAAACGGGAAATTCCTTACTGACAGTACCCTTTATTTCCTGTATAATAAGTAAAATTACAGGCCCAAAGGCGGGCATTTCATGAAAGGGGTTCTCTATGTTTCATGCATTTCTGATTTTCCTTACGATACTGGCGGCAGGCATTGCGGCATACCTCATCCTGAAACGGGTGAATGCGGTATTTTCCTTCCTGGCCGTAGGTCTCATCCTCCTCATGGGGGCTTCCCTCATCACCGGCACGCCTATCGCACCGAAAGGTTCCCTGGGAAATGTATTTCTTGATACCTTCGGATTTCTGACGAATACTTTCAAGAAAAATATCGCCGGCATCGGTACCCTGATTATGGTTGTCACCGGATATGCGACCTACATGAAACATATCCAGGCATCCACCAAACTGGCCTATACGGCGACACGGCTCCTTTCCGGTATCAAAAATCAGTACCTCATCCTTTCCGCATTTTACCTGGTAGGCATGGCACTGAAACTGGTCCTTCCCAGCCAGGCAAGTCTGGCAGTCCTCATGCTGGCTACTGTATTTCCTGTATTTATCGCCCTGAAAATCCGGCCCATTACAGCAGCTTCCGTCCTGGCCCTTCTCTGCCTGGACTATGGCCCTAATGACGGTTCCACTCTTTTCATGGCCACTACAGCCAATATCAACGTGGTAGACCTCTTCCTGAACTGGCAGGGAAAAGTGGCCCTGTCCATCATTCTCGTTACCGCCCTCATCATTCCCTTCTACTATCGCTGGACCGATAAAAGAGATCGGGAAAGAGGAAATACGGGAAATATAGAAACCGATAAACCCATCGATGACCCGCCGGTGCCTTTCTTTTACGTATTCCTGCCATTAATACCCCTGGTCCTCGTCTTTGCGGCCTATTTCATCCCCTCCATCAAAATTGATGTCATTACAGCCAACTTCATCGGATTTGCAGTCACCTTCGTCATCGAACTGATTCGAAGAAAAGATAGAAATAAAGTGCCCGGAGATGTGGCTGAAGTTTTAAAAGGTATGGCAGGCGTATTCTGCTCCGTCGTAGCCATCATTATTTCTGCATCCGTCTTTGCCCAGGGCATCAAACTCCTTGGGGGCATAACTATTTTCACCGATGCCATCGCAGGCATGCAGGGAGCTGCTGTACTGGTCATGGTAGTTCTGACTTTCATTACCTATATATTTGCCATCATCATGGGAAGCGGTGCGGCCCCCTTCTTCGCCTTTGGACCTCTGACCCCGGCCATTGCAGAAAGACTGGGCGTTCCCACCCTTTCCCTCCTGCTTCCAATGGAACTCGCTACAGCCATAGGCCGTGCTTCCTCTCCGGTCTGCGGGGCATTAATCGCCATTGCAGGTACCGCAGGACTTTCCCCCATGACCCTGGCCCGCCGTACAGCCCCTGTCCTCTTTGTCATGCTGCTCGTCAATATGGCAGCTTCCTGGTTCTTTACCATGTAAGGAGAATCCAATGAAAAAAATCATCCTTGACTGCGATCCCGGTTCTGATGATGCCATCGCCATGATGCTGGCCATCAAAAATGAAAATATCGACCTTCTGGCCGTCACTACAGTGAATGGAAATAGAATCGTGCCGAAAACTACGGAAAATGCACTCCGCCTCATTCAATTCATGGGCGTAGACATTCCCGTCTATAGAGGCTGCGAAGAACCGATCATCTGCAACGAAATCCCCGGCCGAAAACCGGACCTTCCCAGAGTCACCAGAAACGACTGCCACGGAGACTTCCTGCCCCTTCCGGCGGCCACCATTAAACCACAGCCCGAACACGCCGTATTCTTCCTCACAAAGAAATTCATGGAAAGTGAAGGAGATATTACCCTCGTCTGCGTAGGACCTCTCACCAATATAGCCATGGCCCTTCGGATTGAGCCCCGCTTGAAACAGAAAATCAAAGAAATCGTCATCATGGGCGGCGGACACTGCGGAGCCAATGCGGCAGCCGCAGCGGAATTCAACTTCTATGCTGACCCCGAAGCAGCCAAAATCGTCATGGACTCCCCCATACCGAAAGTCATCCTCCCCCTGGACTGCACCTGGCGCGCCTGCATGACAGAAGAAGAATGCAGGGAACTCGCCTCCCTGGGCACCCCGCCCGCCAAACTGGCCGCCCACCTCGTGCAGCTTCGAATCGATAACCTTAAAGTCAATGATATTTCCAAACATAACTACGACCTCCGCCACACCCCGGGAACCGTGGCTTCCGCCATGCTCTACAGATATGATAACGACAGAGCCCCCATCCACGATGCACTGGCAGTAGCTTACGTCATAGATCCCACAGTAGTCACTGAACTGGCCGATGCAAATGTAGACATCGATATCTCCGGAGGCATCTGCGACGGAAGAATGGTCGCCGACTTCCATAATACCAAAAAAGGAAAAGACCCGGTCACCGCCAAAGTCGCCCTCAATGCAGACGGAAGAAAATTCTCCGCGATGATTATGGAAGCACTGGGGAAATAATAACTAGTGATTAGCGATAAATGATAAGTACAGGGCACCTTGAAATTATCAGGGTGCCCATTTTTTATGTGGGAAACTTTTGTCCTGGCAGCCTTTGCTTTGGGATGCTCAGGGCGGTCGGTGCGATCGGGGTGGTCGGGAAGGTGCGGCGCTGATGCGCCGCGAATATAGATGGGGATTTTTCCCAGGCGGGGAAAGAACTTCTTACTCATTAAAACCATACAACCGGCCCTTCAGGCCGGGGAAAACACGCAAACCGGGCCTTCGCGGAGGGAAAAATTCAAGCCCGCCTCGCTCCGCTTGAAAGAGTACGGCCCCGCCGCTCCTCACAATATGGAATCCTGCGAGACTTTTTGGAAGTAGATTATGATTCTCGCACCTTTTTTTCCTTGAGTCTATCCCCAAAAAAGATATGATGGAATTATAGAGTTTCCCATATTTTAAAGGAGGAAATGATGGACGGATTGGAAGAGGAAATCGAGGCTTCGATGGGGCAGTGGAAATATGCCTATCCTGAGGATTATGAGCGGATGGAGGAAGAGGGGGTGAATATGCACGATTATGCAAAGCGGCGGATTATTTCTGCCAATCAGAGTATGGCTTCTACCCTGCAGATCATGAATGACCGGCTGCGGGAGACCGTTTCGGATCCGGAGGAGTTTGAACGGGAGAAGAAGTGGAATGAGATGACTGCATGGGAAATGAAGGCGGAGGATTTGAAGTATATCTGAGGAGAAATGGCTGCTTTCAGGGAGCAGAGTGATTTCGTCCAGAGGGGATTTAGCAGGCAGCGGTTAGCCGTTAGCAGTTAGAATCCTATCTTTCCGTAACACTCGTACCATCATGATTCCATTTGTGCGAGGTTCCATAAAATCAGCCTGTGCAAAATCCCAGAAAAAAATAGCGGCCCATCGGGGCCGCCACCTTCACGGACAACGAATAACGAACAACGAATAACGATTTCTACAAAGTTTTTACGTAATTTTTTGTTAAGGCTAACCACTAACGGCTAATTACTAACCACTCACATCTATTTCAGCCACAGATTGAGGGCACTCTGGGCGGCCTGTTCCGGGGTGATGTATCCTTCCTGGGCCATGAGGGCGAGGACCATGGTCATTCGTTTGGCTCCTTCCTGGGGGTGGTCCAGTGGATCATAGGCTGAGGGGGCCTGGGGGAGGCCGGCGAGCATGGCGCACTGGGAGAGGTCGAGGTCTTTTGGTTCTTTGCCGAAATAGGTCCGGCTGGCAGGGCCTACGCCGTAGGCTCCGTGGCCGAAGTAGATGGTATTCAGGTATATTTCCAGTATCTGGTCTTTGGAATAGTATTTTTCCAGCTGCATGGCGAGGGCCAGTTCTTCCACTTTCCGCTCCATGGTCCGTTCATTGGAGAGGAAAATGTTTTTTACTGTCTGCTGGGCGATGGTGGACCCGCCTTCCATGGTGTGTCCTGCGATGGCATTGGTGATGATAGCCCGTCCGACTCCGATGAGGTCGATGGCTCCATGGTCATAGTACCTTCTGTCTTCGGTAGCTACGATGCCTTTTTTCAGAAGGTCCGGAATCTGGTCCCCGGGGACGAATTTCTTCCGGTCGATCCGGGATTCCAGGGCCGTGGTGAAATGGGCCACGTTATTCCATTTCTGCTGGAGCGATTCCACTTCGGCTGCTGCCTCTTGGCGGGTGGGGATTTTTTCAGAAATATTTTTTTCTTTATCCGTAGATTTTGGGGCAGCGGTCTCTGCCGTACCGGCAGGGGTGGCTTCTTTGGAAATGCCATTGAAAATGGTATTGGAAATATCTTTGATCAGTTCCACCATTCCATCTTTTTCGGATGTCTGCTCCTGGGAAGGCGCAGAGCCTTTGGCGGCCACGGCTTTCGGAGCGCGCGGCTTATCCACGCCTTTGGATATGTCGTTTCCTTCGCTCATGCCCCAGTAAACAGCACCGGCCAGGATGAGAAGGAGGAGTAAAAGTTTTTTCATAGGAGATTCCTCGCTGGAAATTTGTTTGTATATTTCTTATTCTATCATATGTGGGGGAGATAGGAGGAATACTTTCAATCGTAGAGGAAAACTTTGTAACTGGAGACTTTTGAATCGGGGTGGTCGGGGATCTCGGGAATGCCGGGGTTGTCGGGAAGGTGGCGGGCAAGTGCCAAAAGGACGGATTGGGGATTTCGGATTGCGGATTGCGGGAAGGTGCGGGCATCAGAATCATGAAGCCCGCTATTTTTATAGGAAAACCTTAAGCTTTGAAAACTTTTGAATCGGGATTATCGGGAATATCGGGAATCGTTTCGGGAAAATCGGGAAGGTGGCGCCCTTCGGGCGCAAGTTTATATTTGGCCTTCGGCGCTTAGCCAAATGGAATGGGAAATATGAAAATTATCGATTTCTCGAATCGATTTTGCCCTCTCACCGCTTTGCGGTGTTCCCCGGGGGGGAGCCTTCCCGCTTTATGTAAGAGTCACCTGTCCCTTGCCTGTTTCGTCATTTCCCAATCAATACTTTGCGGCGCCCATAAATTTGCGCCGCTCCTTCCCGACAGTCCCGACATCCCCGAAATCATCCCCGATATTCCCGAAACAGAGGTTATAACGAAGTCAGTTCGGATATTATATTTTCAGTTATTTTACTGACTACCCACGGGGCGAAAAAGCGTGCGGAAATTGAGGAAATATGATATAATAATATAGCTGAAAAGCTATATATATAATGTATAAAGTAAAAGCAGCGGTGAAAGTCCGCTGATTTTTTTTCAAGGAGTGTACGAATGGCTGAAGATATCCATGAAATCCAGGCCCGCCATGAAGAGGAAAATGGCAAGAGCGATTACGGCGCCAAAGATATAAGGGTGCTGGAAGGGCTGGAAGCGGTCCGTCTCCGTCCTGGCATGTACATCGGTTCTACCTCTACCAGGGGTCTCCACCATCTGGTATATGAAGTGGTGGATAACAGTATCGATGAAGCGCTGGCAGGCTACTGCACTCATATCGAAGTGACTTTAAATGATGACGGAAGCTGCACGGTCACCGATAACGGCCGCGGGATCCCGACAGGCATGCATGAAACGGGCAAACCGGCTATGGAAGTCGTGCTGACGGTCCTCCATGCAGGCGGAAAATTCGGGGGCGACGGATATCCTATTTCCGGCGGCCTTCACGGCGTCGGTATTTCCGTAGTCAATGCCCTTTCTGAATGGATGGTGGTCAACGTCAGGCGCGAAGGCCATTATCATGAAATGAAGCTCTCCCGGGGCGAAGTGACCGAATCCATGCGGACTTATGGCAAAACTGATGAAACAGGGACTTCCGTCACTTTCAAGCCGGATATCCGGATTTTCAAGGAAGGTATCGATTTCGATTATGAAACGCTGAAAATCCGTATGCGTGAACTGGCTTTCCTGAATAAGGGACTCACCATCACCCTCACGGATAACCGCGATAATGCTACCCATCAGGATGTTTTCCACTATGCAGGAGGCATTGTGGAATTCGTGAAATATTTAAACGAAGGTAAAGACCTGGTGGATCCTTCCGTTATTTCCTTTGAAGGCGAAAAAGACAAGGTCATTGTAGATATCGCTATGCAGTACCAGACGGGCTACAGCGAAAATATGTATACCTTCGTCAATGATATCAATACGGTGGAAGGCGGTATGCACCTCGCCGGTTTCCGTACGGCACTTACCAGGGTTATCAATGATTACGGTAGAAAGAGCGGAATTCTGAAGCAGAATGATGAAAATCTTTCCGGCGATGATGTGCGTGAAGGCCTCACCTGCGTCATTTCCGTCAAAGTGCCGAATCCGCAGTTCGAAGGCCAGACGAAGACGAAGCTGGGCAATCTGGAAGTCAAAGGCATTGTGGACAATATCGTTTCCGAAGGCCTCCACACCTACATGGAAGAACATCCTGCGGAAGCCAGGGCAGTGGTTGAAAAAGGAATCACCGCCAGCCGGGCCAGAGAAGCAGCCCGCCGGGCTCGCGAACTCACCCGCAGAAAAAATGCTCTCGAAGTATCCAGCCTCCCGGGAAAACTGGCCGACTGCACCGAAAGAGATCCGAAATTCACAGAAATATACATCGTCGAAGGGGACTCCGCAGGCGGCTCTGCCAAGAGTGGCCGTGACCGCCGCTACCAGGCGATCCTGCCTCTCCGCGGCAAAATCCTGAACGTAGAAAAAGCAAGACTTGACCGGGTGCTCAATTCCGATGCCATCCGTACGATGATCACCGCCTTTGGCACAGGAGTGGGCGAAGACTTCGATATTACCAAGCTCCGCTACTACAAAATTATCATCATGACCGATGCCGATGTAGATGGTGCCCATATCCGTACCCTTCTCCTCACTTTCTTCTACCGCTATATGAAACCCCTCATCACCGAAGGCCACGTATACATCGCCCAGCCGCCGCTCTATCAGATCCGCAAAGGACGGCAGAAATACTACACCTACGATGATGATGAACAGAACCGCATGCTTGATGAAATAGGCAGAGACGGATGTGTCATCCAGCGCTATAAAGGGCTTGGTGAAATGGACCCCGAACAGCTCTGGGATACCACCATGAACCCGGAACAGCGGGTCATGCTGAAAGTAGAACTCACCGATGCCATCGAAGCAGACCACCTCTTCAACGTCCTTATGGGGGATAAAGTAGAACCCAGAAGGAAATTCATCGAAGAACACGCAAAGGAAGTTACGAATCTGGATCTGTAATTTTTCAAAAAAGATCGATTGTGCAGACAATCGGTCTTTTTGTTTTAGAAAATCGGATGGCGGAATGCGGATTTCGGATTGCGGGAAGGTGCGGCGCATAAAAATTTGGAAGCGCCGCATTTTATGATTTTGCCTTTGGCCCTCATCTGCAGCAGGACAAATTTCACCTCTCAGTTTATAGGGAAACCGGAATTTTCGATGGCTTTTGAATCGGGGATGTCGGGGGTCTCGGGAGTATCGGGGCTGCCGGGAAGGTGGCGCCCTGCGGGCGCAAGTTTATATTTTGCCTTCGGCGTGCATTTCCGAGGGGAATATATATTGTTGAAAGTGCAGTTTCCCCTCACCAGCTGCAGCGGAGCTCCACGATGGGCAAAAACTTTTGGTATACCCATCAAAAAAGGCCGCACTTCCGATTTGGATGTACGGCCGCAATGACTATTAACCACTAACAACTAAAAACTTATCTTCTCCTCATTCCTCTCGGATAGGCATGAGAGCCATGGCCTTTCTGGGCTCTCCTTGCTGCGCGGTTCGGGAGGTCTTCCTGGGACTCGCTGCCGGAGGACTGGCCCATTTTGCCTTTGGCCAGTTTTCCTGTCTGGATGCAGGTGCGTTTGGCGGTGAGAAACCAGCCGGCCATTTTGTCTGCATTTTTGGAATCGCTGCTGTTCTTGGCCATGGAATCTTCGGGGAAATCTTTCTTGTAGTATTCGATGGCTTTTTTGCTGTTCGTCTTGTCATCGGCAGCTACAGATTTGAAATTCATGAGGTTTCTTCCCACGAAAAGGATGAGAAGTACCGGCAGGATGGCCATATAGAAGACGCCGGAGGCGATATCGGTGGCGATGAGAAGGACTGCTACTGCGATGACGCCCATGGCTGTATATTTCTGCATGTTCAGCATTTTGCGGAATTTTTCATCCATGGCGGAAAGCCAGATGTTTCCACCGGCATGGAAATAATTCAGGAATTCCTTGTCCCGGAAGCTCCGGTCCCCTTTGTGGCGCTCGATGATCTGGTCGATGATATCTTTTACATTTTTCTCCAGCCTGAGCATCTGGTAGCCGATGAAGAAACCGATGGCGGAAAGAATGATAGTAACGATGATAGTAACGATATTAGAATCCATAAGTCTGCTCCTTTTCTACATAGTATTTATATTATACTCTTGTTGAGCGATATGGGAAAGGGGAGAAAAGGAATTGGAAACGGGGCCTTTCCTGAAAGCTGCCGGAGAGGTTCACTGTTTTGGGAAGAGGAGGATTATAAGAAATACAGGGGGACTTTTTTTCATTCCGCTTGTAGAAATATACAGTTTATACGATCATTCCTCTTTCGGCGGCAGGAAATATGAAATAATAGAAATATAGATACTGCCGTAATTTTTATGCAGCTTAAAAATATTTTCCTAAGCAGAATTTGGTGAATGCGATTATATTTATACAAAAATATGAATAAAAACTATTGACATGATACTTTTGGCGGACTAAAATATGAATAACATACAGAAAGGAGAATAAAAATGCCTGTTTCCTGCCGGAGAGTCAGAAAAAATACGGTGCTCAGAAATCTTTCTGTTTTAAGGAAAGCCCTGCCGGACGTGCTGCTCATGGCTGTCGTGAAGAATGACGGCTATGGAAGCGGAGCGCTTCCCATGGCAGAAGCAGCCCTGGCCTGCGGATTTGATGCGGCCGGCGTGGCAAGGGTATCGGAAGGAATCCTACTCAGAAAGGGAGGTATCAGATGTCCTGTATTTATCCTGAGCGGTACGGCAGAAGCAGACTGGAAAGAAGCAATAGAAGAAAATCTGATTTTTCCGCTGGATGAAGATGGAAACAGGGAGAAGCTTTCCCTTCTCTCTGAATCTTTGGGGAAGACGGCAGAAGTGATGATTCCGGTAGACACCGGGCTTCACCGGATCGGAGTCACTCCCTCGCAGGTGATTCCTTTTGCAAAGAAAGTGGACCATATTTCCTCCATCCGCATCAAAGGGTTCTTCACCCATCTGGTGGACCCGGATTCAGCGGAAAAACCATTTGCCGGGAAACAGCAGCTCATCTGGAACAGCCTGGTGGAAGAAATTCAAAAAGCATTTCCGGGAAGAAATTTCCTCTTCAGCGCGTCCGACAGTGCAGCGGCGGAAGATATGGATTTCAAAGAAAATATGGCCCGCATAGGGAGCCTTCTACACGGAATCCAGCCTTCGCCGGATGTGTCCCATCCCATTCCTGTAGAACCGGTGATGGATATCGTGAGTCACGTGACCCACCGGGTATTTGTGAAAAAGGGAGAAACCGTCGGATATAACGGGCTTTACCGGGCAGAGGAGGATCAATGGATTGCCACAGTCCCCGTGGGATACGGTGACGGTTACAGGCGCACCCTTTCGGGCAGAGCTTCCGTCCTCATTCAGGGAAAGCGACGAAAAATCCTGGGTCTCATCTGCATGGATCAGATGATGGTGGAAAGTGATGAGCATGTAAAGACAGGAGAAGAAGTCATCCTTCTGGGTAAACAGGGAAAGGAAACCATCCGCGCAGAAGAACTGGCAGGCCTGGCTGATGCCAATGTGCATGAATGGCTGGGCGGCTTCAGGAGACTTCCGCTCATTTGGGAATAAAAGGAGATCATAATCATGAAAAAACTGGTAAAATCAATCATTCTCGGTATGGCAGCTGCATCTGTCATGTTCATGGCCGCAGGCTGCGGCGGCGGAGCGAAACCGGCCGCTTCTTCAGCTCCTGCCAAGTCCCAGGCCCAGGGAGACCTGCTGGCGCAGATTAAGAAAAAAGGCGTCCTCACCGTAGGCACCGCTTCCGGCTTCCCGCCTTATGAATTCCTGGATGCTTCCAAAGCAGAAAAGACAGTCATCGGCGTAGATATGGACCTGGCCAAAGCCATCGCTGACAAAATGGGCGTCAAGCTGAAAATAGAAGACTCCAACTTCACCGCCCTCCTCTCCTCCCTTACGGCAGGCAAAGTGGATATTGCCATTGCAGGCATCAATGCGACGGAAGAAAGAAAGAAAACCATGGACTTCTCTACAGGGTACCTGCCCACCCATGAAAAAGTCCTCATCCGCAAGGACGATGCAGGGAAATACAAGACTATCGAAGATCTGACCGGCAAGACCATCGGCGTACAGAAATCCACCACCGAAGAAAAACTGGCCCAGGATGAACTGAAACAGTCCAAGCTCGTTGCCCTGGACCATGTACCGGACGTAGTTCTTGAACTGAAACACGGAAAAATCGACGGGGTAGTCGTACAGGATATCATTGCCCAGCAGTACCTCGTCTTCAACGATGATCTTATGCTCTCCGATATCAACTTCAAGACCTCCAAGGAAATGGATACCGTAGTCGCTGTACCGAAAGGAAATCCGGAACTCCTGAAAGTCATCAACGAAGTCATCAAAGAAAATGCGGCCAACGGCAATTTCGAAAAATGGCTGCAGGATGCAAGCAAGAAAGCCGTAGAAAATGCGAAGAAATAATTTGATTGAGACATCTGTCACATTTTCGGGATGAGTCATTTCGGTATTCGTGGGTTAGCCCTGCCACGGCTCGCCCCGATAGAGTCTTTTACGAAATTTCGTGGTTCGTGATTCGTGGTCCGTAAAGGCGGCACTGCTTGTGCAGCGCCGCTTTTGGTATGGGGATTTTCACGGGCGAGTTGAAAGATCGGTAGGGAACCCACCCGACCTCGCTTCGCTCGGCCACCCTCCCAACTCTTGGGAGGGCTTGGACGATAACGACCTGAATGGAATCAGATGATATTGAGGAATTCCTTTCAGACGGATTTCTGACATCTTGAAGAGAACACTGTGCTTTCTCCGCTTCCTTCGCGGGGCCGGGAATACAGAGACATGTCGCAATTGTAGAGTCACCGCCTGAGCAGGACCCTTTCCGGCTCATTTGTCGGCCAAAGGCCCTATATATACTTGGCCGCTCCGAAAATTTGAGGCGGCCACCGCCCCTTTCCCCCTTTTCTTCACTTGCGACTTTTACGACAAATGAAAAGAGCCGGTTGTCCGCACAGCCGGCCCTTTTTTCTAACCGATAATTACTAACGACCAACTACTTCTTATCCCTCGCATGGGCCCTCGGCACTTTTTCTTCGCCCAGGGATTTCAGCATTTCCGCATTTCTGCTGACGGTGAGGATGTAGAGGAAGTCTCCTGCCCGGAGTTTGATATCCGGGTCCGGGATGTGGCTCTTGCCGCCCCGTTTGAGGTCGATGATGACGGTCTGCCTCATGCCGGGGAGTTCGCCGATGATTTTATTTTCCAGGACTGAACCGCTGGCGATGGGGACCTCGATGATATTTCTTTCTTCTTCTGCTTCTTTATCCGGCGCTGTCTTGAGGGATTTCTTGAGGAGTGCGTCGTAGATGGGCTCACCTTTGAGGAGTTCAGCAGTGATGTAGGCGATGGCACTTCCCAGGGCGAGGGCCATGAGGTGGCCGAAGTCACCGGTCATTTCCAGAATGAGGAGGGTGCCGGTGATAGGGGAGCGCACGGAGGCTGCGAAGAGGGAAACCATGCCGATGACGATGATGTTTGGCGTGTAGATTTCATTGATCATGTCCAGAGAGACGAAGATATTCGCTTCCACTGCACCTACGAGGGAGCCGATGACGAGGAGGGGGAGGAAGAAGCCGCCCGGTACGCCGCAGCCGTAGGAAATCAATGTGAAAATATATTTTCCCGCCAGCAGGAGCAGGAGGAAGCCGAGGCTGTAACGGGTCATGGCCAGGGTATCCACCAGGGCATTGCCGCCGCCCAGCACCTGGGGCAGGTAGAAGCCCAGGAGGCAGGAGCAGATGAGGGCGAAACCGATTTTCATATACTGGTTTCTGAAAATTTTGAGGCCGTAGAAATTTCCTGTGTGGAGAAGGCCCCAGTTGAAGATGATGCCTGTGAAGCCGCAGGAAATAGCAATGATGACTACGAGGCCCAGATGTTCCGTGGGCATGGGGACGAGGTTTACGAAATGGAAGCTCGTGCTGTTTCCAAAGAAGAAACGGGTGACGATGGTGGCCGTAATGGCGCTGGTCATGGTAGGGAGGAGCACGGCCCCTGAAAAATTCCGGTGCAGTTCTTCCAGGGCGAACATCATGCCTGCCAGAGGCGCATTGAAGGCAGCCGCAAGGCCGGCAGCTGCACCGCTTGTGATGAGGTAGCGCTCTTCCATGCGGGTGCGGCCGAGAAATCTCGAGAAACCCTGCCCTGCTACAGCACCGATCTGGATGGAGGGACCTTCACGGCCCAGCGACAGGCCTGCGCCGATGCCGAGAGCTCCGGCAAGAATTTTCACCCAGAGAATACGGAACCACTTCATTTTGTAAAGGCCCAGGATGACCCCTTTCACCTGGGGAATGCCGGAGCCCGAAGCCATGGGGGCATAGCGGCACATGAGGAAGAGGCAGAGGCCGATGATCGCCAGGGCCGCCGCCCAGCAGAGAATCGGAATGGGATCCATCCTGGCCTGGGCGGAAAGAAGGAAGGCATTGTAGATGTAAATGCGAAGCGCTTCCGCTTCAGTGAGGAGAAAACGGAAGAGGGAAATACAGAGACCTCCCAGAATCCCTACGAAAATCCCTTCCACAAAGAGGCGGAGACGGAACTTGTGCCAGTTGTCCAGGGCTACGTAGGTTTTAAAAAGCTGGCTTTTAAAGGAGGCGCTTTTTTCTTCAGTTTTCATAGAGAGCCTCCTTTCGAGGTAGTAGAAGTAATTTAACCGGAAGGAAATATAAATGATGAATGACTTTTGACTCGGGATTGTCGGGAGTCTCGGGGTTATCGGGGTTGTCGGGAAGGTGGCCGCTGAATTTATGGGGCGGCCATTATATATTGAACGGTCCTTTTGAGGACTTTTAGTTCATACAGGGTATTCCGTTGTCTGTCAGGGAATTTATATATTTCATATATTGCGGCGCTCATGAATTTGCGCCGCACCTTCCCGATAGTCCCGAAATTCCCGAAACTAATCCCGATATTCCCGATACAAAAGTTTTTTACAATCAATTTTACTGACTGTTTATAAATCAACCTGATATGTCAGCACCGCATCGATGGCGGAAACGGCGTTTTCCCAGGAGGTGATGGTGTCTTTCATTTCGTGTTCGTAGAATTCGTCGTCAATGTATTTTAAATTTATTTTTACATTAATAATAGAGGCATGGATGCAGGCGATGGCATTCTGGGCAGCCATGATAGCATCGCTGATGCAGTTTTTATTTCCTTTGAGGAGGAGATTTGTGAAGGAAGGGAGCAGGTCGCTCATGGTCTGGGCGGTCTGCTGTGGAACGGAGATGGCTTTCTTGAATGCTTCAATCTGTTTCATCTGCCTCTCTTCCAGGGGGAGCTTGCGGATGGCGCGGAGGGTATCCATGAGTTCCCTGAAATTCTTTGCATCTTCATCCATGAGGTCCAGGAAAATGGAACGGGCGAACCGGAATACTTCCAGATATTCTTTCGCCTTTTCATGGAATTCGGCGTAATTCTTATTGGAAATCGTGAGATTGCACACCATTTCCGCCAGGGCACAGGCCTGGGCGCCCATGAGTCCCGCACAGGCACCGCCGCCGGGCGCAGGCTTCGAGGAACCGAGATCATCAAGGAAATCATCAATCGTCATCTGACGGAATGCTTTTTCATCTGCCATAGGGATCACCTCTGCATAGACAATAAAGACTTTTAATTATTTACTATTATACAGTGTATTCGGGATGAATAACATTAGAAAAATGTGATTTTTGGTGGGTGGAATGAATTTATCTGGTGATGCGGCTGAATTCAACATGGCTTTTGTGTCGGGGATACCGGGGAACTCGGGAGTCTCGGGGGTATCGGGAAGGTATTGCCGCTGATGCGGCAATGAATATAAATTGGGAATGTGCACAGGCGATGGAATCATAGTTTCGCAGATATCGGAGGAATTTGATTTCTTCCGGTTTTCCCGAACAGGAGAGCCGAAGGCTGTGCGCGAAGCGCACTATATAAATTGGTTTGCGGCAGCAAACCATATCCTTCCCGGTGGCCCCGATCACCCCGACCATCCCGACTGCCCCGATTCAAAAGTTTCAGAAAATGATTTGACATGAAGTCATATAAATGATATACTATACATCGTCATATGGCCCTGGTCATATGGCTTCATATGTGGCGGGTGTGGTGAAGCGGCTAACACGGCGGATTGTGGCTCCGTTACGCGTGGGTTCGAGCCCCACCACTCGCCCCATTTTTTTTTACCTTGAACACCATATGGGGGTATCGCCAAGCGGTAAGGCAACGGACTTTGACTCCGTTATCGGTGGTCCGACTCCACCTACCCCTGCCAGAGATAAAGAGCTGTAGTGATGCAGCTCTTTTTTTATTGAAAATTTAAGAAAAATAACTTTTGAATAGGGAATGTCGGGAGACTCAGGAGCATTAGGGCTTTCGGGAAGGTGGCGGGTATCAGAAATAAAAGCCCGCCTTTTTGAAATCTTGTCAAATCCTGGTTTCCTGGAAGGGAAAAATACGGATCTGACGGGACAAAATCTTTCCTCAAAATGGGCGCCAAAGGCCTTGCGCGGAGCGCACTAGATAAATTGACTCGCCGGCCATATCCTTCCCGGCAATTCCGATCGTCCCCGACATCCCCGTGACTCCCGATTCAAAAGTATTTCTGCTATAATATAATAGAAATTATTTTATAATATAAAATTAAGGAGGCAAATGATGAAATCTCTCGTTCTCTGGTCTTCCCGTACGGGAAATACGAAGAAGGTGGCGGAAGCCATTTATGAGGCACTGCCGGGTGAAAAGGATATCCTGGAAGAAGGAAGGGAAAAGGACCTTTCTTCCTATGATCTGATTTTTGTGGGCTTCTGGGCATTTCGGAGGGGTGCGGACATGGTAGCGAGGAGGACTCTGGCAAAAATGGAAGGCAAAAAAGTGGCCATCTATGCCACAGCCGGGACTTATCCCGACTCCCAGGCAGCCAAAGATTATCTCGATAATGCGGCAGCTCTCCTGCCGGAATCGGCCAAATGCCTGGGCACCTGGATCTGCCAGGGAAGAGTCAATTCCTTCCATACAGGGAAACGGAATCCCAATAAAGAAGCCGTCCATCCGCTGACACCGGAACGCCTCGCCAGACTGGAAGAGGCGGAGAAACATCCGGATGAGAAGGATCTTCTCAGTGCAAAAAACTGGGCTCTCACTGTAGTGGGGAAACTGTAATATCAGTGATAAGTGATAAGTGTTAAGTGGTAAGTGAAGGTGGGCGCCTTGAAATTATGAAGGCGCCCTCTTTATATGACTTTAATCTTCGAAAGCTTTTGAATCGGGGTAATCGGGGTGGTCGGGATGATCGGGACTGTCGGGAAGGATATGGTTTTCCTGCGGAAAACCAATTTTATGTAGTGCGCTCCGCGCACGGGCTGCTGCCTGCATAGAAGCTGCCCGGGGTTATGCGCAGACGGTGGCTCTACACTTGCGGCTTGTACCTGTATTCCCGGCCATACGTGAACCTGCAGCCCTGCACGAGGGATCATGTGTATTCCCGGCCGCGCGCGGGGAGCGGAGAGAACGCAGCGCTCTTCTTTTAACGCTGAAATCCGGACGAAAAGATCTCGCCGGGATGGGCCAATTCCGTTCAAGTCGTTACCGTCAAGGCCCTTCCTGGTTTTGCTCTCAAACAACGTGCAAAAAGCAGTGAGAGTCATGCTGCAGCCGAGAGGGAGGGATAAACGAAGTGAAGGAGGGTGGCTCCATCGTTCTTTCAACTCGCCTGTGCAAATTCCCTATAATACTTGCGGCGCATCAGCGCCGCCACCACCCCGCATCCCGCACCCCGAAATCTCGATACTGACTCTATCGGGGCGTGCCGGGGTGAGGCTGACTCACGAATATCGAAATTGACTCTATCCATCCAACAGACGAATGTCTCAAAAAGCAAAAAAATGTCAAGGAATTTCATTTGACATCGCACACTGCTTTAGCTATAATTAGTCTGTTATGGTGCACAAAAATAGCACTGCCGCTACGAAGGAGGTGTTTTTACATGGCAAAAATGACATTCCAGCCGAACAACCACTGGAGAAAACAGACTCACGGTTTCCGCGCTCGTATGAAGACGAAAGCAGGCCGCATTTGTCTGAAGAGAAGAAGAGCAAAGGGCAGAAAGAAATTAAGTGCCTAATCTAAAGGAAGAGGGAGCCAAGGAGGACTACAGTCTTCCCCGTTCCTCCCGTATCAGACAGAACAGGGATTACCGTAGAATTTATCGTTCCGGTAAACGTTTCAGCAACAGGGCCGGGCTCTTCTACCTGGTGAAATCCAGGAGGAAAGATGTCCGCATCGGCTTCGTATGCACGAAGAAAATCGGCCATGCCTTTGCCCGCAACCGGGCGAAGCGCCTCATGAAGGAGGTCTACCGCCTTCACCGTCATGAGATTCTTCCGCACTTCGAAGGGATCCTGCTGGCCGGACCCTTCCTGACGGGCTGCACCTATCAGGAAGCAGAAAAGGCCATCCTTGCACTGTGGCGCAAGGCCGGAATACTGGAGTAAACATATGAAATCTGTATTAATCGCACTGATCCGTTTCTACAGAGCATTTATTTCTCCCCTGAAGCCTCCTTGCTGTCGCTTTACGCCCACCTGCAGCGAATATGCCCTGCAGGCGGTCATGAAATATGGAGCCCTGAAAGGCAGCTGGCTCGCGTTCAAACGGATTCTCCGCTGCAACCCTTTTTGCAGGGGCGGCTACGATCCGCTTCCGTGAAAGCTGTCTTTTTTTCTACTTTTTTACAGGAAATAAAGATTTTATCCTCATCATAAGGCCGCCTTATACATTTGGCGGTCACCTTCACGGACCACGGACCACGGCCGGGACAGATGACGTCCATCATTATTTCCTCACTGATTTACAAATATCACCCCGGCAAGTCTATTTCCAAAATCATAACGACACCCATCCTAAGCGCCTTTGAAATGCAGAAGACGCCCATTCCGCGGTTGAAATGAAGACCGTACAAGGAGTAAAAATGAGTGACTTTCAGATTCCGCTTCTGAGCACCTTCGTAGGATTCCTGGCAGATATCATGCGCATCTGCCTGCAGTATGCCTACGAACTTACCAAGGACCTGGGCTTCCCGAGCTACGGGATTGCTATCATCGTCCTGACCATCATCATCAAGACTGCCCTGCTCCCGCTGGCCGTAAAACAGATCAAATCCATGAAGGCCATGCAGGAAATCCAGCCGAAGATGCAGGAAATCCAGAAGAAATACAAGAACGACCCGAAGAAGCTTCGCGAAGAAATGTCGAAGCTTTACAAGGATAACGGCGCAAGCCCCATGAGCGGGTGCCTGCCCCTCCTCATCCAGATGCCGTTCCTGGTTTCCATCTACTATGCCCTCCAGGGCTTCAACTACGACCCGGCCCATGAAAGCTTCCTCTGGCTCGAAAGCCTGGCTGTACCGGATTCCACCTACATCCTGCCTATTCTTTCCGCCGTATCCACCTTCATTATTTCCTGGCAGACCACCCCGAAAGATGCGCCTTCCAACCAGAAGACCATGCTCCTGGTCATGCCTCTCATGATTGGCTGGATGTCCCTCAACTTCCCGAGCGGCCTCGTCATCTACTGGATCGTGGTCAACCTGTACCAGCTCGTACAGCAGACCATCATGTTCCGTGAAGAAATGAAAGATCGCCTCGGCGGTACCAGAAAGAAAGGCACCGTTACCGTACACGGAGACGTGCAGGCTGAAGAAGCAAGACAGCCAAAGAAGAAAAAAGTCGTCCGCAAGAAAATCATCAAGAAAGTAGTCAAGAAGAAACCGGCGGACAAAGAGAACAATGAAAACAAAGAAGTCTCTGCAGAAAAAGACGCTCCTTCCGAAAAAGAACCGGCTGAAAAGCCGGCCTCCGCGAAAGAAGCGCCTGTAGAAAAACCGGAAGAAAAACCGGTTGAAAAAGCTGAAGCAGAAAAAGCAGAAGAACCTGCTGAAAAACCTGCAGAAGCTCCGGAAAAACCTGCAGATACTCCTGAAGAAGCAGCTCCGGAAAAAGAAGCTGCAGATACAGAACCCAAAGGGGAGGCTGACAAGAAATAAATGAGAACAGTGACCATCAAAGCAAAAACCATTGATGCTGCCGTAGAGGAAGGCCTCAAACAACTTGGCATCAGCCGCGAAGAAGCTGTTGTTCATGTCATCGAACAGCCCTCCAGCGGACTCTTCGGCCTCATCCGCAAAAAACAGGCCGTCGTATCCATCTCCGCACCGGATCTCGAAGAAGAACCGGTAGAAGAAAAAACAGAAGCTCCCGCCGAAGAAACCCCGGCAGCAGAAAAAGCGCCGGCAGAAGAAAAACCGGTCAAAGGAAAAGAAGAATTCGTATTCAATGCCGAAGAACAGGCAAAGACCGCAGAAGACGCCAAAGCATTCCTGGCAGACGTATTCAAAGGCATGAACCTGGAAGTCACCATGGAAACCATGATGAACGAAGAACGGATCCTTCTCAACCTTCACGGAGAAGGCCTCGGAATCCTCATCGGCAAACACGGCCAGACCCTGGATGCCCTCCAGTACCTGACCAACCTTGCCTCCGGCAAAGAATTCCGTCACCACTACTTCGTCCTTCTGGACGTGGAAAACTACAGAGAACGCCGCAAAGACACCCTCGAAGCCCTCGCAAGAAGGCTCGCAGGCAAAGTCAAGAGAACCGGCGAACCGGTGAAACTTGAACCCATGGCAGCCGGCGAACGCCGTATCATCCATCTGGCCCTCCAGAACGATGCAGCTATCACCACCGACAGCGAAGGCGAAGCACCGCATAGATATGTAGTCATTAAACTGAAAGAATGATTCTGAATCGAAAGGCCCCTTACGGGGCCTTTTTATTGTGGATAAACTTTTGAGTCGGGATTATCGGGAATGTCGGGGTTATCGGGGTTGTCGGGGAGACGTGCCGCTGATGCGGCACGTGTATATATGGGGATTTTTCACAGGCAATGTTAAATACCCGTACAAGTCGAAATTCACATGCCCCCCTGGTCGGGGGGCAGCGACCAGGGGGGTACTATCGTTATAAGTCGAAAATGAGGAAACACAGGTGGTAAGGCTTCCCTGACCAGGGGCAGTTGGCGGGCTGCGAAGCAGACTGAAAGGGTCAATCGATTCGAAGAATCGATATTTCCACATGATCCTCATTCCCGGGGATTAAAAAGGACGTCTCCAATCGAGGCGCCCTTTTTTAATAACTAACAAATAACCACTAACCACTAACAACTACATCTTCACAAACACATCGGAAATAGAGTAGAGTGCTCCTTTTCCTGCCATCCGTACCTGTTCTCCGTCGAGGGTGCAGTAGAGGACGCCGGTTCTCTTTGATGCCTGGAATGCCACAAGGTCATTTTTCCCGAGCACTTTGGCCCAGTAGGGGATGATGTGGCAGTGGCCGGAACCGCAGACCGGGTCTTCAGGAACGGCCAGTTTTGGGGCGAAACTCCTGCTCACGCAGTCGTATTTCGTTCCTTTGGCTGTGATATGGAGGAGAAGGCCGTCCAGTTTTTTTACTTTTTCCTGATCCGGAGCCGCCTGAATGACATCTTTTTCATCAGGAAGGACGCATAGGAGGTCCCTGTCCATCCATGCTTCGAGAGGTCTTACACCGATGGCTTTTTCCATATCGTCCGTTACCGGTACCTGTTTCAGGTGGTAAGCCGGGAAGACAAGCTCCAGCAGGTCACCTTTTCTATTGACCGTGAGGGTTCCTCCCATAGTGTGGAAGGTGAGGGATTCTGCGTCTTTTTCATAGAAATGGAAAAGCACATAGGCCGTCCCCAGGGTAGCGTGGCCGCAGAGGTCGATTTCTCCGCCCGGCGTGAACCAGCGCAGGCCATATCCGTCTTTTTCCTTTACCGTGAAAGCCGTTTCGGAAAGGCTGTTTTCGATGGCCATGGACTGCATGAGGGAATCCTTGGGCCATTTGTCCAGCACGCACACGGCCGCCGGATTTCCTTTAAATACTTCATCTGTAAAAGCGTCTACGATATACTGTTTCATAAGAAATGCTCCTTTCTCTGATTGATTTCATTATACACAGGTGGTATGATTCAAACAATCGAAACGATTTTAACGAAATGATGAATCATTTTGAACGATAGATTACTTTGATTTCATTACACTTTACGTAATCGTGATCCGTGGTCCTTGACCCGGGAGGGTACGCCGCCTGTGCGGCGAATTTATAAAAGGTGGCGGGCTTCCTGATTTTTTGCCCGCCACCTTCACTTACCACTTATCACTTCTCACTTGATTTGGGAGGTCAATATGGACATCCGCTATCTGGAAACACTGGAAGAAATCAATCGCTGCGGTTCTTTCGCGAAGGCTGCGGAGAAGCTGAATTACACCCGCTCCACGGTGACCGTACAGGTACAGCAGCTGGAGAAAGAATTCGGCATCAAGCTTTTCGAGCAGATCGGAAAGAAAATGGTCCTCACCGACGAAGGAAGCCGCATCATGCCCTATGTGGAGCAGGTCCTTGCCAATTACCGGCAGATACTCATCTGCAGCCGGAAAGAAGTGAGGAAACTGCGTATTACGGTGCCTGAAAGCCTTCTCATCTACCGCCTCCAGTCGGTAATTGCGACATTTCGCGAAAAAATGCCGGAAATAGACCTCCAGATTCAGACCGAATCCTGCTACCACATGAACCGGATCATCCTGAATGGCGGGACGGACCTGGCCTTTCACTACGACGTAGGAAAGCCGGATCCCAATATCACCGAACGGAAACTGGCCGAATATCCTCTCACTCCCTTCGGCTCGCCGGATATGAGCGAAAAGGACCGGGACTTTCGCACGCCGGATCAGAAAAAGCCATTCAGCGTGATCGATATCGAGACCGACGGCATCTACAGGGCATCTCTGGAAAATGCGCTGAAGGAAAGACATATTTCCTTCGCCGGAAATATGGTCCTGGGCTCCATCACTGCCATCCTTCAATGCGTGAAGCTGGGCCTGGGCGTGTCTGCCCTGCCGGACTTTGCGGTGAAAAAGGAAATAGAAAAAGGAGAACTCCTCCGCCTGGATACAGACCTTTCGCCTGCGACCATCGGCGTCATGTGCAGCTATCATTCCCACAAAAGACTGTCACCCGCCATGAAATACTTCATTTCCCTGGTAGAAGAAATGATCTGATGTTTGTATGGCTTTCTTTGAAATGGCGAACTTTCATCTTCGAAAACCTTTGAATCGGGGCAATCGGGATGATCGGGAAGGTGGCGCTTTGAAATTATAAAAGTGCCAGATTTTATATTGAAGGCAAATTTGTGCATAACCCTGCAAGGCAGACTTGTAATCCGTATTTCCTCACATATGCGGCTGACCTGCACCCGGGCTGCCTTCTGCCACTAACTGCTAATCACTTATATATAGAAATGATATAATATTACTGATACACTGGTGAAATTTATGAAGGAAAGGAGGGAAACCATGAATCTGACGCCCCTTGGGATATTGAAGGAGTACTTCGGCTACGATTCGTTCCGCCCGAAGCAGCAGGAGGTGATCGATGCCATCGGCCGGGGAGAAGACGTGATGGCCATCATGCCTACCGGCGCAGGAAAGTCCGTGTGTTTCCAGATTCCGGCCCTCCTTTTCCCTTACGGGACGATTATTATTTCTCCCCTCATTTCCCTCATGAAAGACCAGGTGGAAGGACTGACGGAGCAGGGGATTCCTGCGTCCTTTGTCAATTCCACCATTCCCTATGAAGAATCCATCGAACGCCTGCGGGACCTATGGCGGGGAAAAACGAAGCTCCTCTACATGGCTCCGGAAAAACTGGAACCTTCCTACTTCACAAGGTGCCTTGCCCTGTGTCCTATTTCCATGATCGTCATCGATGAAGCCCATTGCGTTTCCCAGTGGGGACACGACTTCCGGCCGTCCTACAGGAAAATAAAAACCTTCATCGATTCCCTGCCGAGGCGTCCCATCGTTACCGCTTTCACCGCCACAGCCACACCCATCGTGGAGCGGGATATGAAGGAAAGTCTGGGTCTTCAGCGTGCCCGGGTCTTCCGCACAGGGCTCGACCGGCCGAATCTCTCCTTCCGGGTCATTGAAGGGGCGAAAAGGGACAATTTCATCCTCCGCTATGTGAAAAATCACAAAAAAGAATCGGGCATCATCTACTGCGCTACGAGAAAGGCAGTGGAAAATATTTACGAAATGCTCACTTCCAAAGGCATACGGGCCGGCCGCTACCATGCAGGAATGGAAGACGAAGACCGGCGGAAAATGCAGGAAGACTTCTCCTTCGATAATCTGACGGTCATGGTGGCTACCAATGCTTTCGGTATGGGCATTGACAAGAGTAACGTGCGATACGTCATTCACTACCAGATGCCAAAGAGCCTCGAAGCTTACTACCAGGAAGCCGGCCGCGCAGGCCGCGACGGAGCGAAGGCCGAATGTATCCTCCTCTACAGCGGACAGGATGTACGGATCCAGAAATACCTCATCGAACAGGGAAATCAGGATGATGAAATAAAAAAACTGGACTACCAGCGGTTAAATGCCATGGTAGACTACTGCCAGACCACCTCCTGCCTCAGAAATTTCATCCTCGCCTATTTCGGGGAGGAAGTGAAAGAACCCTGCGGCCACTGCGGCAATTGCGAAAGCCAGGAAGGAAAAGTGGATATCACCGATCCGGCAAGCCTCATCTTCCGGACTATAGACTCCCTCCACGAGCACTTCGGCGCTTCTGCCGTGGCTGATGTCCTTCACGGCAGCCGCTCGAAGAATATTATTTCAAAAAAACTGGACAAATGCCCCACCTTCGGGAAACTTTCCTTTGAAAAAGCAGCCCACATCAGGAGTATTATCAATAATTTCATCGCCGACGGATATCTCCGGCGGGAAGGAGAGCCCTATGCGGTGCTGAAACTCACCGACAAAGCCAGAGAAGTCCTGGAGGGAAGAGCCAGAGTCATGGGCCTTGCCTTCGGGGCAGAAGACATCATGGCCGATGCGGCAGTCTCCCGCAAAATCGACCGGACTTCCGGCAAACGGGGCACCCTCTTCGAAAAACTCCGGGACCTCCGCAAGACAATCGCCAGGGAAGAATCCGTACCGCCCTTTGTGGTTTTCACTGATGCAACACTGGAAGATATGGCTGCCCTTCATCCTCGGACAAAAGAAGAAATGGCTGCCGTTCACGGCGTAGGCGCTTTCAAACTGGAAAAATACGGTAAGCGGTTCCTCGCCCTTCTCAATGAAGAAACCGCAGAGACGGGTGAAAAGAAACAGACCCTGGAAGAAAAACTCCTGGACCTCCGGCAGGACCTGGCCAAAGCCAATGATACCGTACCCCGTGCCATCTTCACCGATAAAATCATCCGGCAGATGGCCCAAAAACAGCCCACCACCATGAGAGAGCTGAAAACATTCGAAGGCATAGGAAATCATGCGGAAAAATACGGCGAACCCTTCCTGGACCTGATCGCAGGTGAAAAACCGCCCCTCCCGCCCACCTCTAAAGATTTTAAATCCACTGCTGCCTACCTCTTCCTCAAAAGCGTGAGGAAACGGCTCGCCCTCCATCACAAAACAACCGAACCGGCCATCCTCTCTGAAGAAAACCTCCGGCGCCTCTCACAGGGAGACGAGACAGTCCTCACCCGTATGGATGCAGCCGATGCGGCAGAATTCAGAAAAGCAATGAATGTGTATAAAAATATTTCTTGATATCAACTTTGATTTCCCCGGCGGACTTTCATATCGGACAACTTTTGAATCGGGAAAATCGGGAGTCTCGGGGATATCGGGAGACTCGGGAAAGTGCGGTGCAACAGAAAAGAAGCGTCGCAGAGATATATAAAGCTTTTTCCGCACATGTGAGACTAATTGACGAAATATTTCCAGGATGATTGCCTCAAAAGTCCCGCGGTAAGGCTTCCCCTCGGGGAGTCATGCTTTCCACTTAGCTCACTTTCGACATGTACGATAGTACATCCCCCTGCCTCACTTCGTTCGGCTGCCCCCGGACTCGGGGGGCCTGGTGGGCTGCGTCAGACTGAAAGGGCAGAAAATGGGAAATCCTGCACTATCGGTAAACACAGGTCTGAAGATACGGCTAAGCATACTACAGTTCACCACCTTCCCTGGATGGGAAGGTGCCCGAAGGGCGGATAGGTGTTTTATCGGCAGTCGGGACAACTGCCTCAAACCTGAAGGAAATTGCACTTTCGACAATAATCGTACAAGTCGTTACCGTCAAAGCCCTCCCAAGTTTTGCTCTCGAACGCGATTTGAAGGAGAGAGGCATAGCCGAACGACACACAAATCGCAGTGAGAGTCATGCAGAGGCTGGGAGGGTGGCCGAGCGAAGCGAGGTCGGGTGGGTTGTACTACCTGTACAAGTCGAAAATGTGCAAAAAGGTATACAAAAAGCTCCCGCGCAGCGGGTGAAGGGGGCTGTCCATCATAAGAATGCCGGCTGACTCTAAAGCTCCCTGCGTACCGTACTAACCATTAAACACTAAAAACTAAAACCTATTAACCATTAACTTCGACTGACAAAGCCGGCTCACTTTATATATAATATAAGTAAATAATATAATAGTAATAAAAGGAGGAACCCAATTGAGCCTTGCAGACAAAGAATACCTCGGAATCGTAAAGAACATCCTTGAAAAAGGCGCCCTGGGACAGAACAGGACCGGAATGCCCGCCTACAAACTGCCCCACCAGATCATGCAGTTCGATCTGGAAAAAGAATTTCCCATCCTCACTACGAAATTCGTGGCCTTCAAGACAAGCGTGAAAGAAATCCTCTGGATCTGGCAGAAACAGTCCAATGACGTCCACCTCCTCCAGCGGTGGAACTGCCACGTATGGGACGAATGGATGCGCCCCGACGGAACCATCGGCAAAGCCTACGGCTACCAGCTTGGAAAATACCACCAGGTGGATACCCTCCTGAAAACTCTGAAAACCGATCCCCAGAGCCGGCGGATGGTGGTGGACCTCTGGAACGTGCAGGACCTGCCGGATATGGCCCTCTACCCCTGTGCCTTCCTCACCATGTGGGACGTATCCGACGACGGACGGCTGAACTGCATGCTCGTCCAGCGAAGCGGAGACATGGGCCTGGGCGTACCTTTCAATATGACCCAGTACGCAGCCCTCATCCACATGATCGCCCAGGTTTCCGGCCTGCGCCCCGGTCTCTTTACCCATGTGATCAATAATGCCCATATTTATGAAAACCATGTGGAAGCCCTGAAGACCCAGCTGGCAAGACTTCCCGAAGCCTACGACGCACCGAAGCTCATCCTCAACCCGGATATTAAGAACTTCTACGATTTCAGACCCGAAGACATCCGGCTTGACGACTATAAACACCATGAAAAAATCGCCATGGAGGTATCCGTATGAGCCTTTCCATCATCGTAGCGAAAGCAGAAAAAAACGTCATAGGGAAACAGAATACCCTCCTCTGGCATATTTCCGACGATATGAAACGATTCAAATCCCTGACCATGGGACATCCCATCCTCATGGGCCGCAAAACCTTCGAAAGCCTTCCGAAAGTCCTCCCCGGACGCACCCACTACGTGCTCACAGGAAATAAAGACTACAAAGTACCGGAAGGAGTCCTCCTCTTCCACACACTGGATGACCTCCTGAAATCCCTGCCGGAAGGAGAAAACTTCATCATCGGCGGAGCCCGGTTCTACCGGCAGACCCTTCCCCTGGCAGATACCATCTATTTAACCGACGTTCATAAAGAATTTCCTGACGGAGATGCCTATTTCCCCGAAATCGACATGACAGAATGGAAAGAAATATCCAGAACCCCAGGCACCGGGCCCATTCCCCATGACTTTGTCGTGCTGAAGAGGAAATAGTGGTTAATAAGAAGTAGTGGTAAGTGATAAGTGGTAAGTGAAGGTGCGGCGCAAAAATCAGATAGCGCCGCAGAGATTTATATGGGGATCAAGCCTTCAGCATTCCAGTAGACACTGAACTTTCCTGCGAATCAATTAAAAAAGGCACCTTCCAGATTTCAAAGGCGCCACATCCACGTATCACTTACCACTTCACACTTATCACTTTTATCAACCCATCTTCATCGGAATTGATACCAATCGAAAGAAGGCAAATCCATTGAAAACCGCAGTCCGTTATTTCTCCCGCGGAGGCTCTACCGAAACCATTGCGAAAGCCATTGCCCGGGAGCTTCGTGAAAAAGCAGAACTCACCTCTGTGCCCATCGAAAAGAAAGTAGACCTCCTCTTCCTGGGAAGCGGCGTCTACGCAGGACACATCGATGCCCATGTGAAAGAATTCATTCAGTCTCTGGACAAGGAAAAAGTAGGCAAAGTCGCCTTCTTCTGCACTTCCGTCCTGAATCCTGATGGAAGAGACAAAGAAGTCCGCAATCTTCTTGCCTCAAAAGGCATTCCCATGGATACCCGTACCTTCCACTGCAAAGGGAAATTCTTCTTCGTCTACTCCGGTCATCCCGACAATAAAGACAAACTGGACGCAGCGATTTATGCGAAGAAAATTGCAAAATTGTGATTCACTATAGTAAGAAAGACAGGCTGAAATACGTGCAGCCTGTCTTTTATATTGGGAAAAGTGATAAGTGGTAAGTGAAGGTGCGGCGCCGAATTTGCAGGGCGGCCATTTTATATTAAACTCTATCCGTTGGCAGCTTTTGAATCGGGGCGATCGGGGCAATCGGGAAGGTGTCACTGCTGGTGCAGCGACAAGTATATATGGGGACTGTGCACAGGCGATATTGAAAATCTCATACAAGACGAACTACCCTCCTGGTCAGGGGTACAGTCAAATGAGGTGAGGCAGGGGTACTATCGGTTGAAGTCGAAATTGGGATAAAAAGAAAAAGTATCTCCCAACGATTCCGGGCAATAAGAATTCCTGTAAGTACCTCCGGGAAATAAAAATTCTCAGTATACTAAGAAAACTCAAAAAAATCAAAAGTTTTACCAGTATACTGATAAAACTTTTTTTATATTCAGGCAGGGTACTCGTAAAAGAAGGGTTTCCGGATGAAGTGCCAATCACTGATGACTGACAACCCTCTTCCATCTATGCTACAATATTTCCCAGGGAGGAATATTATGGACGAGAAAACAAAAGAAATCAAATGGACCCCGCCGCCCGGGACCTTTACGGTCATCCGGGAAGCACTGGAACTTTTCAAAGAGATGGTTACAGAACTCGAACTGGACGGAATCGAAATCGATTACAGGGAACTCAAAGCTCTCATGGACTGGTGCAGGGATCACGGAGAAGAGACCATCACCCCGCCTGCGGAAATCTTCGATTACCTCGGGAAATACCTCATTCCCGCCTTCTCCATCCTGGACGACGGGACAGACAGGGACAAACTAGAACCCACAGTGAGAGAATTGATGGAACTCTTCCCGGAAATGAAAAAACAGTGGGAAATGTATGTGGAACCATAATGGTATGTGACAAGTGAAAGTGGCCGCCGAATTGACAGGGCGGCCATTTTTAATCCCCACCTGCCCGTCCTTCATAGCCGGCCTTCGGCCGGAAGAAATTCATCCTGTCTTTCCCAGGTCAGGCGTCAGCGGAGCTGACAGCCGGGGTGACCGGTCCTTGAAATCGAAACTTTTTATACAAATGCTACTGACCATCCGCGAAAAGGCTCCTCTCGGAAAAACCCGAAGGGAGAGGGCCAAGCGATTCAAAGAATCGACAGCATTACATTCCTGAGCACTACCCATTAACCACTAAAAACTAAAAAAATATTTCCACCCTGTCAATCCCTGTCACACCCATCTGCTATACTTTCCACAAAAGACAAAGGAGGTCTTACAGATGGACAATGCGGAAATACTGGCAAGACGGTGGAAATACCTGTACCCCGTCAAAGCGGCTGCCATGAAAAGACAGGGAGTTGACCTCGTCAAAGTAGCCGAAGGGCGTATCGCCACGGCCCGGGAGGAAATGAAACTCCGCCTCACAAAGCTCAATGACGAATCAAGAGAAAAATATACGGACGCAGAAGAACTGGAAGCAGCTTTTGTCAGGAACAAAAGAAACGTCATGAGCGCTATGGAAAGACAGCTGAAGTATCTTTGAAACGAAGCCTTCCGACAGAGACATGAGATTTTCGGCGCATAAAAGTTCCGGGTGCACAGTTCAGTGTCCCCCTGCGGGAGAAACTCCCGCAAAGCGGGTAAAGGGGGCTGACTATGGCAAGAACGACAAATGACGCAAGTCATTCATGCGTAACGCAGGAAGGGGTCCTCCGGAAGACGGTGATTTCCATGGTACCCCTGTACGACCAATTCCTGTCACAAATTTCGAAAATAAATGGACACACTAAAAATTTAACTAAAATCTAATAAAATAAAATTCCTTTTTTGTACTATATAGGCAGAGCAAGGGAAATCACCCACGAACTTCCGCTACGGCAGCCATTCTCAGAGAAAGCGGAAAGGGCGACGGACCGAGCTTAAAAATTCACGGGCCCGTGAAAAGAAAAAGAAAACGCCAGCATGAAAAAAGCCACTACCTCAGGATTAATAGGAGCCCCCTGGGAGCAGTGGCTTTTTTTCGTGGTTGAATCAGGTACATCAAAGTCCCCTGACGTGCAGCCGCGGATGGTTAACCTTCCCTGGCTAGGACAGCCCGAAGGGGCGGATGGGATAGTAACGGCTTGAAATCGCGCCCACTTTCATCGATTTGCCACGAACCGTCTGCGATTTGCGTCCGAAGGCAGGGGACTCTCCCATGAAGACGGTACGTACTTTTCTTTATCCTCATTTTCGACATGCAGGAACGTACGCCCCCTCACCCTGCGGGAGCTCCCCGGACGCGGGGAGCACTTGCTCATCTGCAGAGGCAGACAGCATGAAGAGGTCTTCTTTTATATTCCCACCCGCCCCAAAAGCAGGGAAAAGGGGTAAGGGGAAAAGGGTGGTGGCGCTGCACAATTCATGAAGCAGCGCCGATTTTTTTATGCCCACCCGCCCGCCCCTTCATAACCGGCCTGCGGCCGGGGAAATTTCATCCTTCCCTGGCTAGGACAGCCCCGAAGGGGCGGATGGGATGATTGATGCTTAAAATCGAAACTTTTTTCATCGATTTGCCACAAACCATCCGCGATTTTGCGTCCCCCAACGGGGGAAGCTCCCGAGCGCAGCGAGGGTGAAGGGGGCTGACTCTCGCAAGAATGACAAATGACTGAAAAATCTCATGCGTAACGTAATTGTGGGCCCATGGAAGTTGCCAGTTACCAGAAGGTTCCACCAGAAGCCTGACTGAAAGTCATGCATGTCGATGCAGCTAAAAACAATGAATGCATCATGATTATCGTGAATATCGTGGCTATCGGGAAGGTGGCGCTGCACAGTTCATGAAGCAGCGCCCTTTTTTTATCCCCACCCGCCCGCCCTTCATAACCGGCCTGCGGCCGGGGGAGCTTCAGCCTTTCCCGCCAGGGTCAGGTGTCAGCGGAGCTGACAGATTGGGTGTACTCACGGCAGGCGAGCGAATGACTCTGGTCTCTTCACGCGTGACGTATTCATGGATATCATCAAGCGGCAGGATTTGTACACGGATGAAAAAGTCCGCTGCAGGAATATTTCCATACAGCGGACTTTTATTTACCGAAAAGGTCACTATGCGTACCGGTGCGGGAGAGGGTAAGCACGAGCACGTCATTTTCTATGCGGTAGATCAGCAGCCAGTTGGGAAGGACGTGACACTCCCTGTGGCCGGACCAGTTTCCGGACAAAGCATGGTCATGATTCTTTTCATCCAGAGGCTCGCCCAGTGCGAGCTTTGTGATGACTGCATCAAGAAATACGACCTTTAAACCACGCTTCATGGCCAGCTTGTAATCCTTCCTGAACTGCGTGGTGGGCTTGACGATATACTTTGTCTTTCTCATTTCTTAAGATCCGCCAAAAGCTCATCCAGGTCCGTATACCCCTTTACAGACGGATCCCCGGCAATCCTTTCCGCCTCCAGCATGGCAGCCATCGTCTCCTTATTGGGCTGCTCCAGTCTGACCTTGAAAGGAATGCCCCCTTCCCGCAGCGACTGGCGCACAAAAATATTGAAAGCCGTAGTCAGATTCATGCCGAGCTCAGCAAATAAAGCATCCGCCCTTGCCTTCACCTCAGAATCCATTCGAATGCTGATATTCGTTGTAGCCATACGATCAACCTCCTCTACTATTTATATATATTTTAGGGTATTTGCACGAATATTGCAATGCGGTGCACGAAAAATATAATTTTTCTCATGGAAGTTTTGATTTTTTCCCATTGAAGTTGCCAGTTACCAGAGATTCCGTCAGAGGCCCAACTGTTATTCATGCATGTAGATGCAGCTAAAAAACAATGAATGCATCGTGATTATCGTGAATATCGTGGCTATCGGGAAGGTGGCGCTGCACGGTTCGTGAAGCAGCGCCTTTTTTATATGGGTCGCATATAAGTTCCGAGTTCCGAGTGTCCGGTTCGGCGGCAGAGCCGCTCTGTGCACCCTGCGTCCGGGAGCGGGGGAAGCTCCCGAGCGCAGCGAGGGTGAAGGGGGCTGACTCTCGAAAGAATGACAGATGACACAAATGATGCAAGCGTAACGTAATTGTGGTCCCATGGAAGTTGCCAGTTACCAGAAGGTTCCACCAGAAGCCCAACTGTTATTCATGCATGTCGATGCAGCATAGAAACAATCATCGCATCGTGAGTATCGTGACTGACGTGGCTATCGGGAAGGTGAGGCTGCACGGTTCGTGAGGCAGCGCCTTTTTAATATATTTTGCACTACACAGGCGGAGCACAGATAAGGAAGACCATCAGCGTACTACCGGGCACCACCTTCCCTGGATGGGAAGGTACCGGCGGAGCCGGGGGATAGGTGTTTTATCGATGCAAGTCGAACATTTCTACCATGGAAGTTCCCGGTCCCCAGAAACCGAAATCTTCGAAACTTTGAAATCTCAGATGTCTTCGAAACTTCACATTGTCCGGGACTCGGGAAACGGGACTCGGGGTGGTGGCGGGCGTCAGAATTTGAAAGCCCGCCGATTATATATGCCCACCCGCCCGCCCTTCATAACCGGCCTTCGGCCGGAGAAATTTCATCCTTCCCTGGCTAGGACAGCCCCGAAGGGGCGGATGGGATGATTGATGCTTGAAATCGAAAGCACTTTCATCGATTTGCCACAAAAAGTACGCGTCTTGCGTCCCCCAACGGGGGAAGCTCCCGCGAAGCGGGTGAAGGGGGCTGACTCTCGAAAGAATGACAGATGGCACAAATGATGCAAGCGTGACGTAATTGTGGTTCCATGGAAGTTCCGAGTTCCGAGTGACCCATCAGAGGCCCAACTGTTATTCATGCATGTCGATGCAGCATAGAAACAATCATCGCATCGTGAGTATCGTGAATATCGTGGCTATCGGGAAGGTGGCGCTGCACAATTCATGAAGCAGCGCCTTTTTTTATCCCCACCCGCCCGCCCTTTATAACCGGCCTGCGGCCGGGGGAGTTTCAGCCTTTCCTGGTCAGAGAAGAGTTCACCAAAGAACCAGAAAGAGTGTCCGCCGCAGGTCCACAGCGTATGGCAGGTGCATTAAAAGTCCGGCAGCTCTTGCTTTTTGCAAATTAGTAAGTTATGATTTAGTAAATTGTAACTTACTAATTTGCAAAGGAGGCTCCCATGTTTATCGGAAGAGAAAAAGAACTGGAGCAGCTGGAAAGCAGGTACCGTCGCGAAGGGTATGAATGCATGATCGTTTACGGCCGCCGGCGGGTGGGGAAGACCGCCCTGATCAGGGAATTCTGCAAAGGGAAGAAAACCATCTTCTTCACCGGCATGGAGACCACAGCCCGGGAAAATCTGGAAAACCTCTCCCAGTCCATTTATGAAGCCAAAGGACAGACCGGCCCGGCACCGGTATACCGGGATTTCTCGGCAGCCCTCGAAGCCATTACGGATATGGCCCGCAAAGAAAAAATCATCCTCGTCATAGACGAATACCCTTACCTCGCCGGATCCTACCCCGGTATTTCCTCCCTCCTCCAGGTAGAAATCGACCACAAATGGAAAGACCTGGACATCTACCTCATCCTCTGCGGCTCCTCCATGAGCTTCATGGAAAAACAAGTCCTGGGCCACGAAAGCCCCCTCTTCGGGCGGCGCACCGGCCAGCTGAAACTCGCCCCCTTTACCATCTTCGAAGCCCGCAGCCTCTTTCCCCATATTTCCGGAGAAGACCTCGCCCTCTACTATGGAGCCACCGGCGGGATTCCCTTTTACCTCACGAAAATGGACGAAAAAAAGACCGTGGAACAAAACCTGGCAGACAACTTCTTCGATCCCGTCTCCTACCTCTTCGAAGAACCGGCGAACCTCCTGAAACAGGAACTGCGGGACCCCTCCACCTACAATGCAGTCATTCAGGCCATAGCAGAAGGAAATACGAAACTCAGCCAGATCGCCTCCAAAGCAGACCTCGAAGTCAGCGCCTGCGCAGGCTACGTCAAAAACCTCATGGATCTGGACATCGTCAAAAGAGAAACACCGCTGGGAGAAAAAAACTCCCGCCGCTCCATCTACCTTCTGAAAGACGGACTCTTCCGCTTCTGGTACCGGTTCATCCCCCGCCACTACTCCCTCATCCAGAACGGAATGGGACAAGCCGCCTGCCGCCGCATCCTCCCCGCCCTTCCGGAATTCATGGGACAAGTCTTTGAAGAAATATGCCTCCAGTGGCTCTGGAAAGAAAATAAAGAAAACCGACTTCCCCTCCTCTTCGAACAAGCCGGCCGCTGGTGGGGCACCGATCCCCGCACCAGAAAACAGGAAGAAATAGACATCCTTGCCGGAAACGCCGACAAAGACCTCCTCCTCTGCGAATGCAAATGGAGAAACGAAGATACAGACATAGACACACTCCAGACCCTCCTCCGCCGGGGCACCCTCTTCGAAGCACACAGCCGGTCATACATCCTCTTCACCAAAAGAAACTTCTCAGAACGGACAAAAAGAAAAGCAGAAGAAATAGAAAACCTAAGGCTCGTAAGCTATAAAGAAATGATTTGAATGGGTCGCATATAAGTTCCGAGTTCCGAGTGTCCGGCCCTGCGGCAGAGCCGCTCTGTACACCCTGCGTCCCCCTACGGGGGAAGCTCCGCCGAAGGCGGTGAAGGGGGCTGACTCTCGAAAGAATGACAAATGACACAAATGATGCAAGCGTGACGTAATTGTGGTCCCATTGAAGTTGCCAGTTACCAGAAGGTTCCACCAGAAGCCTGGCTGAAATTCATGCATGTCGATGCAGCATAGAAACAATCATCGCATCGTGAGCATCGTGACTGACGTGGCTATCGGGAAGGTGGCCACTGAATTCATGGGGCGGCCCTTTTATATTTTGAACTGCATTATTCGAAACTTTGAAATCTCAGCTGTCTTTGAAACGTTGAATTGTCCGGGAGTCGGGACACGGGAATCGGGGTGGTGGCGGGCATCAGAATAATGAAGCCCGCCGATTTTTTATGCCCGCCCACCCGCCCTTCATAACCGGCCTTCGGCCGGAGAAATTTCCTCCTTCCCTGGCCAGGACAGCCCCGAAGGGGCGGATGGGATGATTGATGCTTGAAATCGAAAACTTTTTCATCGATTTGCCACAAACCATCCGCGATTTTGCGTCCCCCAACGGGGGAAGCTCCGCCGAAGGCGGTGAAGGGGGCTGACTCTCGAAAGAATGACAGATGGCACAAATGATTAAAGCGTAACGTAATAGTGGGTCCATTGAAGTTGCCAGTTACCAGAAGGTTCCACCAGAAGCCTGACTGAAATTCATGCATGTCGATGCAGCATAGAAATAATCATCGCATCGTGAGTATCGTGACTAACGTGGCTATCGGGAAGGTGGCGCTGTACAGTTCATGAAGCAGCGCCTTTTTTGTATGCCCGCCCGAAAAGGGAAAAAGGGTGGTGGTGTGCCGGAACTGGAAGCGCACCGATTTTTATATTCTTCCGGGTACCGGCCGGCCGCCGGGAAGCTTCCCACGGAGAGAAGAAGCGGCATGGATTCCGCTGTACGCATTTTTAGATGTTTCTGAATGAATCATTGAAGTTCCCAGTTTCCAGTTTCCAGTGACTACATTCTTCGAAACTTTGAGAGACCAGCTTTTTTCAAAAGCTTCACGTTGTCCGGGAGTCGGGAAACGGGATTCGGGTAGGTGCGCGGCACAAATTAAGGAGCCGCGTGAATTTTATATTTCCCTCACGAACGGGCAGTTCGTTCCTGCTTTTTGAGCCTGTACATACAATGAGACATATAAAGTAAATGCTGTCTGATTATGCTTTCTTTTCATTCTTTAAGATGATAAACTGAGTATATAATTAACGAAATTTTAGCGAGTAAATATCCGATTATCGACTGCTAGGGCTTGGGTGATAGTATGCACAATTATTATGAAAATAAGTACAATAAGATAAAGAACTGGGTTACTGCAAAGGAAAAAGAAGGAAGGACTTGGGACGAACTTTATAATCTTTGTGTTGCACCGGATAAAGCTGAATCGGAGTTTAACAAATTAAAAGATGAAGAACTGATTATTTCTGAAGATATGTATTTTTCTGAATGGCATAGTTTTATTGATTGGATGAAAGAGACCTATAGCCCGGTTATTTCTGAAAGATACGGTATTTCTAATGATGAGGGGAATTCATTTACTGCGTCAACTAAACCGGGGTCCGCATGGAAAAGTTATAAAGATAAATTAATGGGAATCAGAAGTGATGGTTCCATCGGAAAACCGAAGATGTCCAATGAAGATGTTGTCAATTTGGAGACATCTTGTAAATGGTTATTAAATCACATAAAGTTAGATACTTCTACTATAGAACCGGTCAAAGGTCTGGTTATGGGGAGTGTTCAATCCGGTAAAACGGCGAACATGATTGGTTTGGTTACCATGGCTGCTGACAATAATTGGAATATTTTTATTGTTTTAACCGGTACCATTGAAAACCTTAGAAAACAAACGCAAAGACGATTCAAAAATGAATTGGAGCATTGCGGAGCTTTAGACTGGCATATTTTGGATCATTCTTCCAAAAGGAATCTTATGAAGGATCTTAAGAATGATTCGGATATATTGTCAAAAGATTTAAAACTCAATGAATTCCGAAACGGGGAAATAAAACAGTCATGGAGCCGCAGATATGTAATTCTGTGCCTGAAAAATTCTACCAGATTAAAAAGACTTATCAATTGGCTTCGTAAGGGATCTTCGCTTGATAGGATGAGAATTCTGGTAATTGATGATGAAGCGGATCAGGCCGGAGTAAATACGGCAAATATGAATGATGAAACAGAAGAGGAAAAGCAAGAGCGTACGAAAGTTAATCAATTAATCATTGATCTGGTTAATGGTAATAATGTAGAAAATCATAGACGGTCTAAAAATCAATTCCAGGCTATGAATTATATTAGTTTTACCGCTACTCCGTATGCAAATGTACTAAATGAGTCCGGATCGTTATCATTATACCCGAAGGATTTTATATATAGCCTTAAAGAATCCAAAGGATATTTCGGAATTAAAGCAATATTTGGCAGTCAATATGATGACAGATACCCTGGGCTTACTGCGAATATGATACGGAATATATCGGATTCTGAAATTGATATAATGGGACACATTCATAAAGGTGAAAGGTATTATACTGTGCCTGCCGAATTAAAAAAGGCGGTTGCATGGTTCCTTTGTGCTGCAGCAATTTTACGCCTGAAAAATAGCAAAAAGCCAATCAGCATGCTTATTCATACAACGTCCTTGCAGGACGGTCATTATGGAGAATATGGTTTGCTGAGGCAATGGCTTCGAGCAAATGATGACAGAGTTAGGGAAATTAATGCAGGCAGGATTATTGATTTGTGCCAAACTGTTTACAATAATGAAAGGGATAAGTTTAGAAAATCTGATTTACAAACTAATTTCTCTGAATACTCCGGGCTTGAAAATGTGAACGATGAATTTCCGGATTTTTCAGTTCTAAAACCGGACATAGAGGAATTATTAAGCAATATCGTAAATATAGAAATGGATGATGATAGGAATCTTCAATATAATGAAAATGCTATCCATTTATGTGTTGATAATAGCAGAGCCAATCATATAGACGAAAATGGTACGTTCCTGCGTATTGTCTATCCTACAGATAACCAATTGTCCCAAATGAGCAAAGCTCCGGTTTTTATTGTTATAGGCGGAAATACTTTATCTCGAGGACTTACATTGGAAGGCCTTGTTTGCACATATTTTGCAAGAGTGGTCAGACAGGGCGATTCACTAATGCAGATGGCCAGATGGTTTGGATATAAATTTGGATATGAATTACTCCAGCGGGTGTGGATGTCTGCGGATGCATGGCAGAAATTTGTGATTTTAGAAAGAATAGACGAAAGACTAAAGAATGAATTTGATTCGTTCTCTACAACAGGTAAAAGTCCTGCCGATTTTGGGCCGCGTATTTTAAAGAGTCCGCTAATAGCCTTGACTTCCAAGAAAAAATCTCAGCATATGATTGATGCGGATCGTGATTATAGCGGTGATAGCTATGAAATAACAGACTATAAAGATATTCCCGCTGATCTTTCTCACAACATAGAAATTACCGAGAAATTTTTAAAAGGATTGGGGATTTGCGAAAAATCAAATGCAGTGGGTAATGCTTATTTATGGAAGAACATTGAATATAGTAAAGTCCTGTCCGAATTTTTGAAACAATATATAGTATTTGATTGTTCCCCGTTCTATAAAGGAATCAATGACTTTGAGAATTGGATGGAAAAGGAAACAAAAAATGGTAAATACATCCACTGGAATGTTGCTGTTGCAGGTAATCAAACAGGGAAAAATCGCTGGCGTATTGCAGGAGCGGATGTAGGTAAAATCAAGCGTTCCAAGCTGATGAGTAAGGATTTTATTGATATTGGTTCTTTACGTTCCGGTCAGGACGTGATTTCCGACATCGATATCACAAAACTCTCACCGCAGCAAATGACAGAATTTGAGCTAAGAAAAAGAGAAAGAAAAAATTTTATAGGGCTTAGATCAGAACTTGGTCTTGGCGATGTGCCTCTTCTTCTCCTTTACAGAATAGATAAAGGAGAACAGACGCAGCAGGCAAATCATACAGCAGGTCGAAGAACGGCTATAGGAAGCGCGTATGATATCATCGGCATGAGCATTATCATTTCAGGCGATATTAATGCACAGAATTATTCCGGAACAGTCACTGTAGCTATTACTGACAGGAGATAAGATATGGAAGATTATAATTTTCATCAATTAAGCTGCCATTTACTCGAAAACGGACTTAGCGTTGCAAGTGGTGGTACAGTTCTTAAATCTTTTCAAAACCTAAAGGAACCAAAGTTGGATCTTCTGGTCAGAGAGGTTATTCAAAATAGCTCGGATGCGTCACTTAAAGATAAGGAGCATGATTACTATCAGGTAAGCTTTAATATCGGTGAATTTACACCTTGCAATCTGAATCGGTATTTAGAAAAAATTAATTCAGAATTAAATAGACGTTTTCCAGGGAAAACTGCCGACTTCATTGCAATTCGTGACTACGGAAGCGGCCTAACCGGCCCGGTTCTTACTAGGGATTTAAACAGTGCGGATCACGGTAATTTCTATAAGCTAATCTATGATATCGGTAAAGAGCAAACGCAAGATGGCGCAGGCGGGAATTGGGGCTTTGGCAAAAGCGTGTACTATCAGGTTGGCATAGGTCTGGTCGTCTTTTATTCACGAATTAAAGTGGATGAGACTTATGAAGAAAGACTTATCGTGAATTTGACAGAAAATGATAGTGATGTTAACAATTCAATTCTTCATACTATAAAGGACGAAGGGAAAAGGTCTGCCGGTCGAGCCTGGTGGGGAAAATATGATGGAGAGGATTTCCTTCCCATTACTGACCCTAATCTTATTGCAGAGATATTGGATGTATTTCACCTTGCTCCATACAAGAATAATGAGACAGGAACAGCTGTTATAATTCCTTATCTGAAGACTAAAGAATGTCTGGATGAAATAGTTCCAAATAACGCTGAAGATGACGGAAGTGATTTAGGAGATATCAATTTTATGAATAGTTCCTATGGTTCATCAGTCAGAGAGTATTTAAAACTGGCAATTCAAAGATGGTACTTTCCGGTCATTCATAATTTTGCTTTAAAATCCTTGAATAAAAAATGGCTTAAGGTTTATGTGAACGGTGATTCAATTAATAAAAATGATTTGATACCTTATTTTAGGCTGTTCCAGAATCTTTATGTAAAAGCTTTGTCCGCCAATGCTAAAAAAGAACTTGATTATCAATACTCATTTGATAATTTATCGGTAAAACCAATTACTATCCAAAAGTGCTTAACCCCTGACTCTACAGCAGGACAAGTAGCATTTATAAAAACCACAAAAAATGAAATTTTTCGCAAAACCTCAGCAAATGAGAATGGATTTGCAGATCTTAAACGTCCGTATATTTATCTGGGTGAAGTCTACGGTGAAACAGAAAATGCTCCAATACTCATGTATGCCCGTGAGCCGGGAATGGTTATAGAATATGCGATTACTGGAGATTGGGTGAAGAAAATCCATGCTCCTGAGAATAATGAAGAGTATATTTTCGCATTCTTTGTGCCTGACACCAATCCTGTCAAGAAAATCAGAAGCGATTATAATAATAAAGATTTTGCCGGCAGGCAGCTTAGTAATGGGTACTTACGCAATTGCGAAGGCTCAGATCATTTTGGCTGGTCTGACAGATCATCTATGGATATAGTCAGGAGAATCCAGCAGAATATAGGTAATAATATTTCCAGAACTTATAGAGTTGATTCTACTGTAAACACACCGGGAAGTAGAGATATACTCGGTGATTACCTGGGGAGGAAATTATTCCCGAATATATATAAAAACAATGGAAAAGGCGGCTCAGGAAGTGGCGGGTCAAAATCTAATAAAAAGGAATTACTCCTGGGATATCAATTAGTTAAAAGATTGCAAAATCAGGGCCTTCTGGATATTTCCCTTCAGAATATACCTTCGAAAAAGAAAACGGTAACAATCTCTTTCAAAATTGCCTCAGAAGGTGGGTCTATTGATGAGGAAGCCTGGAAAAAGGATATAAAAACGAAATTTCCTATATCCATTATTGAATTTTCAATAGAGAGCCTCCAATTGAGAAATGAAGAAATTCTGACAAAATTACCTGTTACTTGTAATAAAGATAATAGGAAAGTAGATTTACCGGAAATGAAAGTCACGCTTTGGGGTGGGAAAAATTCTCTGGGGAAAATTGTCCTTGATATGAAAAAAGATGTTGAGAGAATAACCGGAAAATTATCTATAAAAATAGATGATAAAAAGTATTCATTTACCTTAAAAGCCGACTAACAGGGGGGGCAGTTTACGAATGAGTAATAATCTGGGCACTCCCACATGTCAGATGTACCGTGTACTTAATGATGAATTACTGAAAGCATGTGGCGTTTCGTTTGAAAAGGCAGATTTTTCATATAATTTCAACAATCAGTCATTTCCGCTGCAGTTAGATAATGTTAGCAGTGGTAAATCAATAGATCCTAAGGAAGTTTGGGATATTGGAAGAGACGGATTAAATTTTACCATTACGCTGAATATTGAACACCCTGAAATGTTAAAAGGACCCGAAGGGATTGTATGCCGCGGCGCTGCGATGGGTATTTGTATCATCTGGCAGAATAAAAAAACGAGCCAGATGGGTTATATTTATCCCGAGAAACCCATTAAAGAATCTCAATGGAACTTTAGTTATTCTTTTGGTCCCGGAGAACTGTCCGGAAATTTAGATCTCGATATTGTCTTTTATATAAAAACGGCAGCTCCTGTTGTAGAAGATGATGAAAATGAATTGATGAATGAAGCAGGAGTGATTCTTGGGCATATCAAGCATTTTATGGTAGGAACAGACAATAATTTCATGTCGATTCCTATTCAACAGGTAAAGGATAAAGATAAGCCTATATGGTGGGTGGAGTTTTATGATTGGGATGAAAATGCAGAGGATGGAGGAAAGTTTTCCAGAGAAAATTTCTGCATCTTTTTGAATCACTATTATAAAGAATGCCCGGTAATTATGATGCCGTCTAAAGATGCGGCTGATGACAAAGTTGTTATAAAACCATATCATTTTGCAATCAGCATTCTGGCTCAAACGTTTTGCATGATGTATTTTAGATTATCCGAAACACAGAAAGATGCTGTTAAGCATAGGGACGATTTGGAGCCGGATTCTATCTGTGGAGCGTTACATGGCTTATTGGCAGAAGAAGTTTCATCCTATGAAGAACCTGCAGAACTTTTAAGTGAAATACAATGGCGTCTACAAAATTTACTTAAGGAGGACAAAAATGATTAATCCGGAATTATGTAAATTCACTATCGGAGATGCTGACAAACTGGCTAAATATTATGATGAAATGAGTGAACCGGAATTTACCCAAATAGTCATGCAGTGGTCCCAATTTCAAGTATCTGAAGGGAATTATTTAGAATCTTGCCATGAGCTTAGAAATGCTATCGTACAAGTATTTCAAACTGCTCTTTCGGAGCAGAAGAACAGGGTCGGCTATGCGTTGGATTTAAAAGTTGGACTTAAAATATATGAAATGTTACCTCCTGGAAAAGTACTTAATAATATATATGCTGAAGATGATGATTTTTGGAGATATATTTCTATGAAAGTCATGCCCGATTTAACTTTTATCCGATTTCCAAATCGAAAGAATGACATTGAGACGATGAAAAAAATTATTTCCGGATTATCGTATGATGGTGGAATTAAGGTTGAAAAAGGAAGTAATAGAATCAAAAAGAAAAGATTTTATACCGCTACCAGGCGTATATGGCTTAAATCTTTATGGTGGTATATTCATCTGGGCTGGCAAGGTTCCACAGAAGAGACTTTTAACGCATTGAAAGATAATGGGAGTAATATGATAAGCCAGCTGATAGAAAGGGCGCGAGGAGGATATCGGCTAAATTTATATAGATCAATGATGCGAGCTTTTAGTAATGCTTCGTTAAGAAGTGATGAGATATTTGGCGCAGCTGCCAAATTAAATTTGGCTAATTGTTATTCTTTTGAACCGGCGTTATCAGAAGGCGGAGAAGATACATATTCTCAAATGCTATTTGAGGAAGTTATAAAAAAGAAAATTGAGGAAAAGAATGCTGGCAGAAAAAATAAGAAATAGTTGGGAGCTGGTCTTGCCCGGTAATATCCTGAATAAAAATTTACTTGCCACACAAGACTATGAAGCATTTACCTTTAGGGAAGGATCATATTTTGGAGTTGCATTTCCTGTGCCTGAAGAAACAAAAGTCAATGAGAACTTTGCTAATGTTTCGCTCCAAAATAGAATTTTCAGATATAAAGATAAGAATTCTAACTTTCTGACTCTCATGACAAAAGATAAACGTAAGCTTGTTGCTTTTTCATACTTATGTGAAGCTTTTGTTACTCCGGGTAATAATGGGGAATTCCGGGGACTAATATGTCAGAATCCTTCAGACTGGTGGAAAGAATGGAAAGGTCTACTCGGAAATAAAGATGTCAATGCAAGAATTTATGATGTTTTAGGAGAGCTTATTTCCTTTAGATATATTCTTTTAAAGGAATGCCAGGATGCAGAATGGTTAGGGCCACGAGGAGCATCCTATGATATCCAGGTAAAAGAGAAAGAATATGTGGAAGTTAAATCTACTCTAAGCAGGAGTAAAAAAACAATAACGGTTAGTAACCAATTTCAATTAAATCCTCCTGATGGCGGAAAATTTAGGATATTCCATTGTACTTTTGAGTCCTCGGAAATTAGCGGTTATACAATTGATAGCCTTATTGAAGAACTAAAAGCGGAAGGTTATAATACTTCTGCTATTAATGAGAATTTGAATCTGATGGGCTTTGAAGATGGGATGAGTGCCAGAAGAAAACCGTTTATTCTTCAGGCAATGGAATCCTATAATGTAGATGAATCATTCCCAAGAATTTCACGAGAATCTTTTATCGGCGGAGATTTCCCAAGAGGAATTACCCATATTTCTTATGATGTTGATTTGTCAGGACTTGATTCGGTAAACCTGTTAGCAGGAGACTGATTTTATGTATAAAACGATTGATTTATGTGCCGGTATCGGTGGGATCAGGCGAGGGTTTGAGCTGACCGACTGCTTTCAGAATGTGCTTTCAGCTGAAATAGATTCTTACGCAGCTAAAACTTATAAACATCTCTTTGGCGAAGATCCTACGAACGATGTAACTTCAGAGGAATTTAAGGAGCGGGTAGCGCATACTCACTATGACGTTTTGCTTGCCGGTTTTCCCTGTCAATCGTTTAGCAGCGCAGGGAAGCAGCTGGGCTTTCGTGACACAACCAGAGGGACAATATTTTTTGAACTGGCTGATATTATTTCCAGAACAAATCCAAGAGCAATTTTTCTGGAAAATGTAGCTAATCTGGTATCCCATGATCGTGGTAATACGATTAAAACTATCATTAGAACTTTGGAAAATGAGTTGGAATACCGTGTAATTGGCGTTACTTTAGATAGTGAAGGTAATTTCCAATATGATCGTTCCTCTTTAGTTAGAAATTCCAAGGATTTTGGCGTGCCACAGAACAGGCCAAGAACATACATAATGGCTTTCAGTAAGAAAATTTATGGGAAGGCTGTTAAGGCGCTTAATGATTCTCTGCCGGTAGTGGGCACCAAATGCATATATGAAACGGTCGAGGATATTTTAGAAAACGAAGTTGATGATCACTATTACCTGGGCGTCGGTTATCTTGAAACCTTAAAGAGACATAAGGCAAAGCAAAAAGGAAAAGGCTATGGATTTGGCTATTCTGTCGTTAATCAGGAACCGGGAGAGAAACATATTGCTCATACGATTCTTGCAACTGGTGGCTCAGGTAGAGAACGAAACCTTGTATTCCAGCCAAAAGAGGGAATTGCAGGTAAAGTCCTGAAAAGTAAAAAAACTCCAATCAATTCGGAGGGAATTCGTGTGATGACTCCGGCGGAATGGGGAAGATTACAAGGATTTATTGGCTACGGCTTTATGAAAGACGGAAAGGATACATTCAGCTTCCCTGAGGGTATTCCGGAAACAATGAAATACAAATTGTTTGGTAATTCTGTAACCATTCCGACAATTGAAACTATGGCCCGTTTTATGTTGAAGTGTTTTGAGGTGTTACAAAATAAACAGGAACAATTGATTCTCTCCCTGGCCATTGAAGAGCCTTACTTTATAAAAAGACATGCAATGGAGTATTTGGGAATTCATGATCTTTCACAAACGGATAAAATTTTAAATGAAATGATTGCTCAGGGGGAAATAGTTCGATATAGGTTTAATGATAGTTGGGCTTATAAGCTGCCTTTAGGTTCTAAGAACGTAGAAACTGGTGATATGAAAAATTTAGTGCTAAAATTGGCTTCTAAACAGTATACAATTACTACTTCTGACATCAGGCAAACTTTATCCGTCTCCGCTAATCTTGCTAATGCATTATTAAGCGAATTAGTTAAGTCGGGTGATTTAGTCCGTGTGCAGCGTGGGCTTTATTCCCGTCCGGTGAGAATGGAAAGACTTTTTGGCACTGATTCGGAAGGCTGAATTTTAGAAACAAATACTTGATTACATCTGTTTAAGAGGGTGTTTGTAAGATGGCAGATCGTATTTCAGTGAAGAAACGTAGTTGGAATATGAGCCATGTCCATTCAAAGGATACAAAGCCGGAAGTCCTTTTTCGGAAGGCTCTATGGCATAAGGGCATACGGTATAGAAAAAATTATAGAAAACTTCCCGGCACTCCGGATATTGCTATAACCCGCTGCCATATTGCCATTTTCATCGATGGTGATTTTTGGCATGCCAGGGGTCATTTAGAACATCCCGGAGAGGAAGTCGGTTCACATAAAGAATTCTGGGAAAAGAAACTTAAAGGAAATGTAGAACGGGACAAAGAAGTTAACGATGCATTGACGGAAATGGGCTGGCTGGTATTTAGATTCTGGACCAGTGACATTCATAAGAATTTGGATAAGTATGTTTCTTTGATTTGTGAGTATTGTGAGAAATAAACTGGCTCAAAGAAACGTGAGCAATTAGATAAGTTAGTATTTCATTGTTTGAAAGTCGACGTGAAGAATTCTATCCGGTTGTACATTTATATTTTCAAGGCAATTATATTTGTAAAGAAAAGGAGAGTCTTCGCATGGCGGTACCGATGTTTCCTGAGTTTATGAAACCGATTTTGGAAGTTACCGGAGATGGGAAGGAATATTCTCTGAAAAATCTGGTGAAAATTATTGGTGACCATTTCAAATTGACTGAAGAGGACCGTGAGTTACGTCTGCCGAGCGGTACAAAGACGGTGCTTTACAGTAGGGTCAGCTGGGGATGCACGTATCTGAAAAAAGCAGAATTAATTTCTTATACGGGCAGAGGTAAGGTACAAATTACCGATAAAGGGCAGGAAGTATTGAAAGAAAATCCGCCAATTATTGACTCCAAGTATCTGAAAAAATTTGAGAGCTTCCGTGCTTTCAATAGAGTTGAAGTAGAGCCTGGACCTGGAGGGAAATCGGAGATTCTTGGTTCAGAAGTACCTCCTGATGAACAGATGGAAGATGCTTATCAGAAAATCAATCAGGATTTGGCAGATAACATTCTCGATGAAGTTTTAAAAATGTCGAAAAAACCTACGGTTTTCGAACAATTTGTAGTAGACCTACTTGAACAGATGGGCTATGGCGCTATGAAGTATGGAAGCCATACCACAAAAGCCAGCGGTGATGATGGTATCGATGGAGTTATCATGCAGGATAAATTGGGGTTCAATCTGATTTACATGCAGGCCAAGTGCTGGGACAAGAAAACCAGTGTGGGTCAGCCGGAAATTCAGAAATTCCTCGGTGCAATTTACGGAAAACATGGTGATGGTTTATTCGTTACCACCGCAAAATTTTCTCAGAAGGCTCAGGATTACGCAAAGAAGAATCATATCATTCTAATCGATGGTAATAAACTGGCTCACCTTATGATTGAGTATAATTTCTGTGTTTCTGTTAAGAAAACCTATAAAATTCGCGACATTGATACAGATGCGATGAATGAATATCTGGAAGAATAAAAGAATCCCCGGAAGTGCAAATGCATTTCCGGGGTTTTATGTGCGGGGAAGGAACCTCTGGCAGCTGGCAACTTCCATGGGCCCCTAATTACGTTACGCTTGAATCGTCTATGTCATTTGTCGTTCTTTTGATAGTCAGCCCCCTTCCCCCCGCTCCCGGACGCAGGGTGCATAGAGCGGCTCTGCCGCGGGACCGGACACTCGCAACTCGTAACTTATATGCGTCTCATAAAAAAGGCGCTGCTTCATGAATTGTGCAGCGCCACCTGCACGACAGCCACGATACTCACGATAATCACGATGCATTCATTGATTTTTAGCTGCACCGGCATGCATGAATTACAGCCGGGCCCTGAAGGAACCTCTGGCAACTGGCAGCTTCCATGGGCCCCTGACAGCTTCCATGCATCCAACACTGACATTTCCTGTCCTATCCATTTGTTACAATACAGTCGGGAAGTGATTTGCTTCTCCCGGGGAGGGCTTATGGATGACAGAAAGTTTGTAAACGGTCATTGGGAAACGGATGAGGAAATGTATGACAGGTGGGAGAAGGAATGGGAGGCTCGTATGCGGCTGGCAAACCAGATGGACTTGTGCATGAACGAAGGTTTGACTTTTGATAAAATCAGGCCGCCGCTTCCGGAGAAATATCGGGAAGAATACGATAAGAATAAAAAATTGTTTGAGGAACTTAAGAAAAAAGATTTTTCAAAAGAGGAGCGGTTGATGGATTTTTTTGAGTTCAAAAAGCTGGTGGCGGAGTACCTGGGGGAGGACTATTACCGTTACACCGATGAGGAAAGGGCGGTTTTCGTGGAGGAGAATCTGCAGATCCTCCTGAAGCGGTATTCCCTGGCCCGCGATGGGTACCGGAAAAGAGGGGATATGGATGAAGTCTATCGGCAGGTGGGCTTCGCGCTGACTGATCTGGAGTTTATCATCACCACCTGGATGACTCAGCATATGGTTTGAATGAGCAGCGGGGCTGGCAAGAAAGTTCCCGGGGCCGTAATCCCGCGTTACGCAGGGACGATTTGCGTCAATCGTCATGGCTGCGAGAGTCAGCCCCGCAACACCTGCTTCGCGGGAGACCCCCGCTCCCGGACGCAGGGTGCATATAGCGGCTCTGCCGTGGGACCGGACACTCGGAACTCGGAACTTATATGCGACCCATAAAAAAGGCGCTGCTTCATGAATCGTGCAGCGCCACCTGCACGATAACCACGATATTCACGATAATCACGATGCATTCATTGATTTTTAGCTGCACCGGCATGCATGAATTTCAGCCAGGCTTCTGGAGGTTCTCTCTGGCAACTGGCAACTTCCATGGGCCCCTAATTACGTTACGCTTGAGTCATTTGTGTCATTTGTCGTTCTTTCGATAGTCAGCCCCCTTCACCCTCGCTGCGCTCGGGAGCTTCCCCCGTTGGGGGACGCAAAATCGCGGATGGTTTGTGGCAAATCGATGAAAGTGCTTTCGATTTCAAGGATCAGTCATCCCATCCGTCAGCTTCGCTGACACCTTCCCTAGCTAGGGAAGGATGAAATTTCTCCGGCCGCAGGCCGGTTATGAGGGGCGGGTGGGTGGGGATATAAAAAATGCGGCGCTCACGAATTTGCGCCGCACCTTCACGATAACCACGATATTCACGATAATCACGATGCATTCATTGATTTTTAGCTGCACCGGCATGCATGAATTTCAGCCGGGCCCTGAAGGGTCCCTCTGGCAACTGGCAACTTCCATGGGCCCATAATTACGTTACGCTTGAGTCATTTGTGTCATTTGTCGTTCTTTCGATAGTCAGCCCCCTTCACCCTCGCTGCGCTCGGGAGCTTCCCCCGTTGGGGGACGCAAGACGCGTACTTTTTGTGGCAAATCGATGAAAGTGCTTTCGATTTCAAGGATCAGTCATCCCATCCGTCAGCTTCGCTGACACCTTCCCTAGATAGGGAAGGATGAAATTTCTCCGGCCGCAGGCCGGTTATGAGGGGCGGGTGGGGATATAAAAAATGCGGCGCTCACGAATTTGCGCCGCACCTTCACGATAACCACGCCAGTCACGATAATCACGATGCATTCATTGATTTTTAGCTGCACCGGCATGTATGAATTTCAGCCGGGCCCTGAAGGGTCCCTCTGGCAACTGGCAACTTCCATGGGCCCATAATTACGTTACGCTTGAGTCATTTGTGTCATTTGTCGTTCTTTCGATAGTCAGCCCCCTTCACCCTCGCTGCGCTCGGGAGCTTCCCCCGTTGGGGGACGCAAGACGCGTACTTTTTGTGGCAAATCGATGAAAGTGCTTTCGATTTCAAGGATCAGTCATCCCATCCGTCAGCTTCGCTGACACCTTCCCTAGCCAGGGAAGGATGAAATTTCTCCGGCCGCAGGCCGGTTATGAGGGGCGGGTGGGTGGGGATATAAAAAATGCGGCGCTTACAATTTTGCGCCGCACCTTCACGATAGCCACGATAGTCACGATACTCACGATGCATTCATTGATTTTTAGCTGCACCGGCATGCATGAATTCCAGCCAGGCCCTGAAGGGTCCCTCTGGCAACTGGCAACTTCCATGGGCCCCTAATTACGTTACGCTTGAATTTTTTGTGTCATTTGTCATCCTTTCGATAGTCAGCCCCCTTCACCCTCGCTGCGCTCGGGAGCTTCCCCCGCTCCCGGACGCAAGACGCGGACTTTTTGTGGCAATTCTATGAGAATGATTTCGATTTCAAGCATTAGCCATCCCATCCGCCCCTTCGGGGCACCTTCCCTAGCTAGGGAAGGCTTTTCACTTTGCGTTACGCTTGGATCATTTGAGTCATTTGGCACAACTGCGAGAGTCAGCCCCCTTCACCCGCTTCGCGGGAGCTTCCCCCGTTGGGGGACGCGGGGTGCATATAGCGGCTCTGCCGTGGGACCGGACACTCGGAACTCGGAACTTCTATGGGAATATACATTATTTTCCTCTGGGGTGGATGTGCCATTTTTTACGGATTTTTTCTATGATGGCTTTCCGGACCTGAAAGAGGCGGGAGGGGTTGAAGCCGCAGGTGCGGCAGGTTTCCTGCCAGTTTTTTCCGGCGAGGCAGGCTTCGAGGTATTTCTTTTCTTCTTCGGTGAAATGGATTCCCTGCATGAGTTCTCTCAGGGTGGGCCTTGTTTCTTCTACGGCCGGGGTGGTGCCTTCGTCCAGTTCTTCTGTTTCTTTCTGGCGGATCCACTGGCGGATCATTTTCGTCCTGACGGCCCGGAGGCGGCGGTGGATGTAGAGGGGGAAGTAGACGCCTCTTTTCGGGTCGAAGGTTTTCAGGGCTTCGAGGAAGGAGGCGGTGAGTTCGCCTGCCAGTTCTTCCCGGTCGTTGGCGCCGGCGCATAGTTTTTTGATGAGGGGTTCGTATTTTTTCAGCATGGCAAGCATGGCTTCGCTGCTGCCGGATTGGGCCTTCTCTATGAGGGCTCTTTCGATTTCCTTTTCTTTTTCCATTGTGTTTCTTTCCGGCATGCCTTTTGTATTTCCGCGGTTAGACAAAGCATACAGGAATTGGAAATAGAACACAAGTTCGCTAGTGGTTCGCTCTTATTTCCAAAAAAGGCGTCTGGAGGGAGGGGAAGGGGGCGTTTGATTTCTTCTGTTTCATGGAAGAGGGGAAAAGGGGCTGTAAGAGGTAAAATTTTTTTAAAATAAAATCTCCTTTTTGCACTATACAGGCAGGAAGCTTGTATTTCAAAAAGGAGGTTTATAATGAATGATTTCGTAAGAGAGGGGAAGGGTCTCTTCCTGGCTTTTCCCATCAAGTTTACGGGAAGTGTGGTCTTCCTGTCGCTGGGGCAGCATGCGCTGCTTTTCCTGTGTTTTTCGGCGCTGGTGGCGCTGGATGTGCTGAGCCGGTGGCTTGCGATCAGTGCGGAGATGCTCCGGAAGGAGGGGCGGAGGGGGCCTACGCTTTTCGCTCTGGCCCGGGGGATTCCGAGGGCCCGGCGGCTGGGGCTCATCAAAAGTTCGGTGATGAAGGAGCGGGGCGCGTCGAAGCTGATGATGTATGCTTTCTGCGTCTTTGCGGCTGCGGCGGCAGATGCCATGCTGTCTATCTCCGGAAATCCTTCGGGCATGGTGCCTCTGGTGGTGAGTTATCTGACGTCCACGGAGGCGCTTTCGGTGGTGGAAAATCTGTCGGAGGCGGGTCTTTCTTCCATGAAGCGGCTGCTGGAGCAGCTGAAGGGGGTGAGGAAATGAGAGTGGGCATGGATTTTTCCGAGCATAACGGTCCTCTTCCCTGGGACCGGCTGGCTAAGGCGAAGCTTTCCTTTGCGATTCTCCGCCTGGGCTGGGGAAGGGAGCATCTGGACGGAAGGTTTTATGAAAATGTAAATGGCGCATGGGACCATGGGATCCCGCTGGGGGTGTATTATTACAGTTATGCCCTCGCTCCGGAAGAGGCGGCGCGGGAGGCGCGGTTTCTTTCTTTCATCATCCATGATGCCGGTCTTGCGGGCAAGCTTCCTTATGGCATCTGGCTGGATATGGAGGATGCGGACGGCTGGAAGGCGGCGCGGGGCGTCTCTTCCGGCCGGGAAATAACGGCTCTTTGCAGCGCTTTTCTTTCGGAAATAAAAAAAGCCGGTCTTTCGGCAGGGATTTATGCGAGCTTCGACTGGCTGTCCCGTCTCATCGACCTTGAAGCTCTGGGAAATCCTCCTCTCTGGTGCGCCCAGTGGGGAGAAAGGTGCGACATGAAGGGGGTAACTCTCTGGCAGTTCACCGATTCTTACCGGCTGGGAGGAGTTATCGGAGATGGGGATGTAGTGATTTCGGAGTCAATCGTCAGATACGATGGAATGAGTCAGATGCGGTATTCGTGAGTCAGCCTCACCACGGCAAGCCCCGATAGATTCTGCTTCGAGATTTCGGGGCGGTCGGGGCGGTCGGGGTGATCGGGGTAGTCGGGGAGGTGGCGCTGCTGAGGCAGCGCCGATTTTTTTATGGGGATTTTGCACAGGCGGGTTGAAAGAACGGCTGAGAACCCACCCGCCTTCACTTCGTTCAGGCACCCTCCCAACTCCTGGGAGGGCTTGAACGGTAACGATTTGAATGGAATCAGACCATATTGAGGAATTCCTTCCGGCCGGATTTCTGACATCCAAAGAAGAACGCTGCGCTCACTCCGCCCTCCGCGCGGGGCCGGGAATACACATTTCCTCTCGAACGGGGATGCAGCTGCCCGTGCGGCCGGGAATACAGGTACAGGCCGCTCAAGTAGAGCCACTGTCTGCGTACAACCGGTATGAGCTCATTGGCGGGCCTCTGGCCGACAGGGGAGAGAAAGCGGATTGGGGATTGCGGATTGCGGATTGCGGGAAGGTAGCGCTGCTGAGGCAGCGCCGATTTTTTTTATGGGGCTTTTGCACAGGCGGGGTGTAAGAACGGTTGAGAACCCACCCGCCTTCACTTCGTTCAGGCACCCTCCCAACTCCTGGGAGGGCTTGAACGGTAACGATTTGAATGGAATCAGACGATATTGAGGAATTCCTTCCGGACGGATTTCTGACATCCAAAGGAGAACGCTGCGCTCACTCCGCTCTCCGCGCGGGGCCGGGAATACACATTTCCTCTCGCACGGGGATGCAGCTGCCTGTGCGGCCGGGAATACAGGTCCAAGCCGCTCAAGTAGAGCCACCGCCTGCGTATAACCGGTATGAGCTCATTTGCGGGCCTCTGGCCGACAGGGGAGAGAAAGCGGATTGGGGATTGCGGATTGCGGGAAGGTGGCGCTGCTGAGGCAGCGCCGATTTTTTTTATGGGGCTTTTCACAGGCGGGTTGAAAGAACGGTTGAGAACCCACCCGCCTTCACTTCGTTCAGGCACCCTCCCAACTCCTGGGAGGGCTTGAACGGTAACGATTTGAATCGAATCAGACCATATTGAGGAATTCCTTCCGGACGGATTTCTGACATCCAAAGGAGAACGCTGCGCTCACTCCGCTTTCCGCGCGGGGCCGGGAATACACATTGCCCCTCGCACGGGGATGCAGCTGCCCGTGAGGCCGGGAATACAGGTCCAGGCCGCTCAAGTAGAGCCATCGCCTGCGTATAACCGGTATGAGCTCATTTGCGGGCCTCTGGCCGACAGGGGAGAGAAAGCGGATTGGGGATTGCGGATTTCGGATTGCGGGAAGGTGGCGCTGCTGAGGCAGCGCCGATTTTTTTATGGGGATTTTGCATAGGCGGGTTGAAAGAACGGTTGAGAACCCACCCGCCTTCACTTCGTTCAGGCACCCTCCCAACTCCTGGGAGGGCTTGAACGGTAACGATTTGAATGGGATCAGACGATATTGAGGAATTCCTTCCGGCCGGATTTCTGACATCCAAAGGAGAACGCTGCGCTCACTCCGCTCTCTGCGCGGGGCCGGGAATACCTTTTCAGGAATTAGGAATTGGGGATTGGGGATTAGGGACCAGGCACAATGAAATTGGTTTGAGTCAGTCGGCAATACGCGCGGGGCCGGGAATACACACTCTCCCTCGTGTGGAGGTTCACGTCCACGTGCGGCCGGGAATACAGGTACAGGCCGCTCAAGTAGAGCCACCGCCTGCGTACAATCCTTTTCAGCTCCTATGCGGGCCAAAGGCCGTGCGCGAAGCGCACTATAAAAATTGGTTCGCGCAGCGAACCATATCCTTCCCTTTTCCCTTACCACTTTCTACTACTGCTCACTAGCCGCTGCTCACCTCCCGAATTCAAAAACGTCCTTGACAGTGACCGTTTATCCTGTTATTTTATTTCTATCAAAAAACATGGAAAGGCAGGGTGAGGGGCATGAGAAAGATGACAGAGAATCTGGAGCGGTTCAGCTGGTGCGTGGCCAGTTGTTTCCTGTTTCTGGGGATTCCGGAGCCGGCTCTTCGCCGGATTTTCAGAAGCGGCGGGGAGTAGTCCCGGCAGTCCATCCTTGTGACGTTCGTCAGGGGATGGATTTTTTATTTCCCGGAAATATTCCGCCTTGGAAAATGATTTCGTAGAATCTGTTATAAATGATTTATCAATATTTCTATAAATTTTGTTTGACTTTTATATGAGAAAAATATTATCATATAATTATAAAAATAACGTAATCAACATTTTGCCTTTGGCTTTGGGAATTAGAGACCTGTTTCACTAGATACCTTTGCAGAAAAATCATGGAAGGGAAAAACTGCAAAGGATTTTGTGATGGGAGAGAGGTGTTAATTCCGTGGGCTTTTTGGGGAATGCCCTGAGGCCGGGCGTTCTGGGCGGAGAATTCATGCTGAGAATGATGGATTTCAGCCGCCGGGACGTATCGGACTGGGGCATGTCGAAGATATCGGTCAATGAGAGGGCCGATATCCTGGATGCAGGCTGCGGCAGCGGAGCGAATATGGCTGCCTGGCTGAAGAAGTGCGGTCAGGGACATGTGACCGGGATTGATTATTCTAAAGCCTGTGTGGAAATTTCCGGCAGGCGGAACGCCTCTGCTCTTCGGGAGAAGAGGTGCCGGGTGGTCCGGGGGAGCGTCTCGGATCTTCCCTTTGCGGATGGCACATTTGACTGTGTCTCTGCTTTTGAAACGATTTATTTCTGGCAGGATCTGAAGCAGTGTTTCCGTGAGGTTCATCGGGTCCTGAAGAAGGGCGGTCTTTTCCTTATCTGCAATGACAGCGATGGAAAGGACAGTATCAGTCAGGGCTGGGCCCGGCTCAATGGAAACGGGAAGATGTATACGCGCTGCCAGATCTGCGCCGCTTTGAAAGAGGCCGGATTTTCCCGTGTGGAAAGTTATGGCGATGTGAGGAAACACCGGCTGTGCATCGTGGTGAAGAAATAGGGGCTTTTCCCTGGAATCAATCATTTTTCACACAAAAACACACGTAAATCTCCCCGCAGCGGAAATGATGCTGCGGGAGTTTTTTTGTATGATGGAAATTGACTTCTGGTTAATTTTATTTCCTTTACATCATGAAACAGTGTATAATAGAAGCGGTGTGTATAAAGCGACTAATATATTACATTATATATAGAAAGGATGAATGGTATGTACAACGTGATTTTCAAGAGAAGAAGTGTGCGTTTCTTCAGGAGTGACGATATTTCCAAAGTAGATATGCGGGAAATCCTCCGGGCCGGCATGTGGGCACCGTCTGCCAAGAACCGCCAGCCCTGGAAATTTATCGTGGTTAAAGGGGAAAGCAAGAAAGAGGCTCTCGCCCTCATGGAAAAAGGCATCGAACGGGCAGAAAAGGGAGAAGGGGTGCTGGCCGGCTCTCCGGAACTCTATGTGAACGCGCGGTTCACCCTGAAATGCATGGAACAGGCGCCGGTCCTCGTCTTCATCGTCAACCCCAACGGCCGTCCTCTCACCGATACCTGGACTACGGCTGAAAAGATTCATGAACTGTCCGACGTACAGGCCATCGGAGCTGCTGCTGAAAATATGGCTCTCCAGGCCACTTCCATGGGCTATGGCAGCCTCTGGATTGGAAATATTTTCTTCGCCTACGATGAACTCCACGAATGGCTGGGCGAAGGAGAAATGGTCCTGGCCATGTCCTTCGGTATCCCGAACCATCACCCCGTACCGCTGGCAAGAAAAGAAGAAGACGAAGTCATCGAGGTAAGGGAATAAGCCTTCTGGTATAAATACGGTCAGGCGTCACTATCGATGGTCGTTCTTCGTTGTTCGTTGTTCGTTGTTCGGAAAACGTAAATACGGTCTGGCGTCACTATCGATGGTCGTGATTCGTTGTTCGTTGTTCGGAAAACGTGAATACGGTCGGGTGTCACTAACGATGGTCGTTCTTCGTTGTTCGTTGTTCGGAAAATGTGAATACGGTCGGGTGTCACTATTGCTGATCGTGATTTGTGAATGGGGTCCGCTTCCAATGGGGAGCGGGCCTTTTTTTATTCTGAAATTTTTCCTGGAATCCAAAGAAAAGCGCTGTATACTCCCCGGTCGTATTGTGAGGGTGCGGCGACCGAACGTAACGCATGAAACGAATTGTCCCACTGTTCTCGCATACCATAGTACGCCCCTTCTGTCAGCTGCGCTGACACCTCCCCTAACGAGGGGAGGACTTACGCCGGAGCCCTCCCGAGCCGCAGGCGAGGTCGGCTTGAGTTTCATCGGGCGAAGCCCGGTTTGCATGTTTTCTTCGGCCCGAAGGGCCGGTTGTGTGGTTTCATGAGGAGAACGGGGTTCTACTTGTCTGTGTACATTCCCCATCATACTCATTGCCCCATCAGCGGCAATACCTTCCCGACAGCCCCGATAGCCCCGAAATCATCCCCGACAACCCCGATTCAAAAGCCTTTACACTATAAAATTTCCAATAAAAAGTGGCGCTCTGTTATTTCAGGGCGCCCGTTTTCACGAAGAACGATTCACATATACTCGCTAATCTTTACCTTCCCTTTTACCGGTTTCCCGTCAAGGAAGTTCCTCATATTTCCAAAAGCATTGGATACAGCTTCTTCCAGGGCGAAGGAGGTCTTTTCCGCATTGTGGGCGGAGCCGGTGACGTTCGGGTATTTCAATATTTCATAGCCTTTTGACGGGTAGCTGTCGAATTCTTTCCACCATACGTCCATGGAAAGGTGGAAGAGAGGATGGGTCTTTATGTGGGAGAGGATATCCTCATAATCGATGAGGGCTGCCCTTGCCACGTCGATGATCTGGGCATCTTCTTTCATGAGGGAAAGGGTTTCTTTATTGATGATGCCTTCAGTTTCCTTCGTTTTCGGAAGTGAGAGGATCAGGACGTCTGCCTGCGGAAGGATTTCTTTCAGATCTTTCATGGCCAATCCGCCGTCCAAAAGGTCCGATGCGGGAGCTGTGCGGCCGATGGCATAGACTTTCCCGCCGAAAGGTTTCAATACTTTCGCCACCGCCTGTCCGATGCCTCCAAAGCCCAGGATGAGGAAGGTCTGCTCGCAGAGAAGTTTCTGGTTGTGGCCTGTTGCATTAAACACCCCGCGGGAGAGTTCTTCCGTCTGCTCCCGAAGGCACCGGTTGTTGCAGATGATCATTCCCAGGGTGGATTCCGCTATGCCGTGGGCCCAGCCGCCTGCATTGCAGTAGAGGGGAATGCCCTTTGGAAGTTTTCTGAAATCATGGTGGTCCGCACCGGTCAGGATGGTCTGCACCATTTTCGGCCGGTCCAGGAGCTGCTTTTCTTCCGCCGTCAGTTCATCCGTAATCTTTGCTGCCAGCAGCAGGTCCGTATGGGAAACGGCTTCGAGCCTCTCCTTTTCGTCCAGGTCCTCCAGCCAGATGACCCGGCAGTCCGGGAAAGTGGATTCTGCTTTTTTCAGAAATAGTTTCTTTAATTTCGGGGCGATGGTGATTGTAGTCATAGGTTACCTCCAGAGATTTAAAGTGGCAAGTGATAAGTGTTAAGTGGTAAGTGAAGGTGGGCCGCGTCAAAATGGAAAGCGGCCCGAATATTGAACTTGGATATCAGTCAGTTATGAGCCGAAGGCTTTTATTAAAAAATTGGTTGGCAAAGCCAACCATATCCACCACGAAGAACGAACAACGAATCACGAAGAACGATTTCACGAATCACGAAAAGCACAGGTGTCTCTATCCCTTGTCTTCGCTCATAGCCTCTATATTCTCCTGTAGCTTCTGTGCGGATTCCATGAGCTTTCCTGCTTTTTTCATGAGTTTATCCATCCGGTCGTTATGGTATTCGTAGATGGTATCTCCGTCTTTGAGGATATCTCCGCCGGGCCGTCCCCCGGAAAGTTTCACATAAAGGTCTCCCACGAGAGCCGAGGAATCGATGGAAACACGGCAGTCCGTGGGGATCATTTCTTTATTTCTGATATATAAATCGAGCACGGCTTTGCCGTTTTCGGCCCTGACCTGATTCACCCGGCCCACATTGACCCCTGCATAGAGCACCTGAGCACTTTTCTTGATGCCCTGGGCATTGTCAAAGACCGCATGGACTTCGTAAATATCCTGATGGAAAATTTTGAGGGGCAGCGCAAAAAGACTGAAAATGCCCAGAAAGATCGCCGCCGTCAGCGCGATCATGCCGATTTTCATTTCCTTCGTCATAGGAGCCCCTCCTTTCATCTTTAGAAATATTATACCGTTTTTCCGGCTCCTTGGGAAAGGGGAAAGTGAATGGTTTGAAAAGTGGTAAGTGGTAAGTGAAGGTGGCGCCCTGGCGGGCGCAAGTATATATGGGGCCTTTGGCTCAGAAAAGCAGGGGGAAGGGGAAGGGGAAAGGGAAGGATATGGTTCGCTGCGCGAACCAATCTTATATAGTGCGCTTCGCGCACGGCCTTTGGCTCTCAAATGTGCTGAAAGTGGTTATACACAGACGGCGGCTCTACTTGAACGGCGTGTACATGTATTCCCGGCCGCACGACCAGCTGTATCCCCGTGCGAGAGGAAATGTCTATTCCCGGCCCCGCGCGGAAAGCAGTGGGAGCGCAGCGTTTCCCTTTGGATGTCAGAAATCCGGCCGGAAGGAATTCCTCTATATCGTCTGATTCCATTCAAATCGTTACCGTTCAAGCCCTCCCGGGAGTTGGGAGGGTGCCTGAACGAAGTGAAGGCGGGTGGGTTCTCAACCGTTCTTTCAACCCGCCTATGCAAAATCCCCATAAAAAAATCGGCGCTGCCTCAGCAGCGCCACCTTCCCGGACCCCGGACCACGAACCACGAAGAACGAACAACGAACAACGAAATCAACCTTATTTCTCAAAGGATTATATGATAAAATAAAGATATTCCAAAGTGTGTTTGGAATACTCAGTAAAAAGTCTGTTTAAAGACTTATGCGGCGGGCATATAAGAGAATAAAAATTAAAAGTTATAATTTAGAAATTTAAGCGGGAAATTTGATTTCATATATCATTTCGCATACAGTATTTCCTGTCCCTCTTTCTGCTTCATCGCATAAGCCGGTAGATACGAAAGTGTATTTCGTACATCAGTAGAAGGAAGGAACTCCATATGGGAAATAATTTCAACTCCGATGGTTCTTTTTCTGCGCTCCGATTGGGAGACGGCAAGGTGCTGGGGCGGGTGCGGCTCATGGTGAAGGGGTCCACGCCTACGGCAGGGGTGAAGGACTATCGTTTTTTTGTTGACCCTCTTTCACCGCTTCCGAAGGGATTTGAGGATTCGGAGAAGCATGGGTTCACCGGCTTCATGAGCCGCGTGGGTTTTGCGTTCAATACCATCCCCAATGAGGAGGTGGCCCTCTCTCTTCTGCAGGAAAAGCTGGGCAGCTGCTACGTCAGCTTTACGCCGGCCATCCGCAATAACAAGTTCTTCGTGCTGGATGATATGCAGAAGGAAGGGCATACGCCTTTCATGGATATGGATACCCATTTTTATCCGGTGCCTGTCTTCGGCAGTCTGGACCTGCCTCCTTTCGGCGGAGATATCAACAAATTCTGCTTCCACATGCGTTCGGGAAAGCCGCTGCCCGGCCTTTCGAAGAAATACTGGAATAACGATGTGCCGGCGAAGATGTTCGTCGCCGCTACCCGGGATTTCGAAGGGCGCCTGGGCCCCTGGGTGGTTTTTGCTCCTCTCTATGAAGGTACGTTTGATTCGACGGTCATCGGCCAGGGGGGCGCTTATTTCCACGTCAGAGATAACGGACCCCTGGGCTACTGCATGGTGGATGTGAAAAATTCGGAACTCTTCTCCCACATCCTTCGCTGCAGCAAGCTTCCTCTCTGGTTCGTGCCGGACGAATTCCTGCCGGACCTCCGGATGAATCTGAAACCGGTACCAGTAGACGGGGACCTTCTCAAAGATTCCGGTGTGGAGCACAATCCTTTCACGGAAGAAGAGCCGGTCTTTGCGCCCCGCAGCGAGGAATGGGAAATCACGGCGGAAGATGTGGACCCCATCGCAAGGAGCCTCACTTCGGAAGAAAAAGTGGAACCGGCTGAGGAAATAGAAGAGCCGGTATCTGAGGAAATGGAAGAGCCTGCTGAAAAACCTTTCGGCGAAGAAGATTTCCTGGCCCGCCTCTCGGAAGCGGCAGTCAAATCAGGCCTTCTCTTTGAAAAGGAAGATCTGGTGAATTTCCATATTTCCCTGAAAGCATCAAGACTCACCATCCTCGCCGGCATGAGCGGCACAGGCAAATCCGGCCTCGTCCGCCTTTACGGCAGAGCCCTGGGCCTTCCGGAAGAACGGGTCCGTTTCCTGGCCGTCCGTCCCTCCTGGATGGATGACGGAGATATCCTGGGTTATGTGGATACGAAAAATAATATTTACAGAAGCGCCGATACGGGCCTGGCAGAGACGCTCATCGATGCGGCGGCTCATCCGGAGAAGCTCTACCTCATCTGTTTTGATGAAATGAACCTCGCGAGAGCTGAGCATTATTTCGCCCAGTTCATTTCCGTGCTGGAAAAAGAAGAAAATCCGGTGATCCGCCTTTACAACCCGTCTATTGCAGGAAAGCTGTACAACAGTGAAAAATATCCGCCCGAAATCCGGATCGGACGGAACGTGCTCTTCACGGGCACGGTGAACGTGGATGAATCCACCTATCATTTCTCCGATAAAATCCTGGACCGGGCCAACGTCATCACCCTCCATCAGGGACGGTTCCGGGACCTTCTCACCCTGGGACCGAAGGAGGAAATATCTTATCCTGAAATTTCCGCTGCCCTCTGGGAATCTTTCTGCAGGGAAGATGGCCTCGGCCTTTCCGAAAAAGAACTGGACCTCCTGGACAGCCTGAACGATGCATTCAGAAAGAGCGGCGCCTCCTGCGGCATCGGTTTCCGCATTGCTTCCCAGATGGGGAAATATCTGGAAAATATTCCGGAAGGATTTGAACGGGCCCGGGGACTGGACGCCCAGATCGTGCAGCGGGTGCTGACGAAACTCCGCGGTTCCTCCCAGCAGCTTTCAGGTCTCCTTTCCATCAGCGACAAAGGCCTCCTGGAAGGGGCGATTCCTTCCGTACTCGACGATTTCAGTGAACTTTCCGAATTCAGGGAATCCCGCAGCCTGCTGGAAAAGAAAGCCGGGGAGCTGAAACTTTATGATTACACCATCTAAACTTCCTTTCTCCCTCACTTTCTCCGGCGGCTGGGACAAAGGGGTGAAATATTTCACTGCTTTCACCGATGATCCATCCGAGCTCTCCGGCGAAAAGAAACCGGGCCTCACCCTCACGGAAAACCAGGATATCCTCCTTCGCTTCGAAGGACCGAGAGATTTCCGGTTCACCATGGACGGACTCGACGTAGTCGCCATCCCGGGGGCCGAGCGTATCGATGGACAGACCTACATCCAGCCCTTCCGGCGGGGCCAGCCGCCGCTCCTCCTCTTCGAAGGGCAGGATTTCCCCCTGGTGCCGGGCTACTACGTGCTCACCGTCACCGGGGCAGGCCGCGCCTGGTACGGACTTCTCGAAATCACGCCGAAATACATGGGCAAGCAGAGCTGGCAGGACATGCGGGACGAACTTTCCGATGAAATCAAGACGATTTCCTTTGATTTCATGAGGAAGAATATCCATATTTCCAGAAATATGGAAGGAGCGCTGGGCCTGTCGTCAGCCCTGCTCCTTCGCTTCTATGCCATCAGCGATGAATCGCCGGTAGTCCTTTCCGTGCTGGACGAACTTTCCCACACCGCCAACGCCCGGCTTTCCCTGACCATGAAACAGGTGCGCCGGGACCACCGCCGTCCGGACCCCCACGTCCGCCCGCAGCACGTGAAAGAAAGAGAAGGCGCTCCCCGCATGCCGGTCCTTTATACGGAAATCACCCGGGACGTGGCGGAAAACCGTTTCGCCAAATCCATCCTCCTCGGGTTGGACCGCCTGCTCTACCATTTCCTTCTGGAAATAGAGAAACCCATCACAGGCCTTGAAAAAAGGCAGGCCCAGCTTACGGATTTCCGGGAGCGGAGAGAATACAAAACCGGCGAAAAAGCACTGGAACGGCTCATCCTCTATCGCAGCCGGGCCAGAAAAATCCGCTCCTCCATCCGCCGCATCAGTTTCGCCCCCTGGTTTGAAGAAGCCGAAGGGAAAATGCCCGAAGAACTCCCCATGGCCGTGGTCATGGACCCCCGTTACTCCGTGCTCTACCGGCTCTACAGAAAACTGGCGGACCCGGAAGAAAGCTTCACCCTTTCCTCTTTCTACCAGTTCCAGTGGAAACGGACCGATAAACTTTACGAACTCTGGGGCTTCCTCCAGTTTATCAAAGCTTTGACCGCTAAAGGCTGGGATATGGAAGGGGGCGTATCCGTCATCAAAGAAGGCGGCCGCTACCGCCTCTCCTCCCTGGACTCGGGCACCGAAATCCGCATGAAACGGGAAGGAGAAGAAGTCCACCTCACCTATGACGGAACGATTCCGGACACCTCTGCCGATACGGACAGAGAGAAAAATCCTCTCTACACCAATAATCCCCACCGCCAGCCGGACCTCCGCCTGGACTACTACAAAGAAGGCCTCTACTTCGGTTCCCTCATCGCGGACTTCAAATACAGAGACCTCATCTACCTCTGGAACGACGAGACCAGATCCTACAGCCTCCGCCGCCAGTTCAACGCCTATCGGGATATGAATACAAGATTTTATAGAAATATGACGGAAACCGCCTCCCTCCGCGACAGCCGTCCCGTCAAAGAAGTCTGGGCCATCTTCCCCAGAGAAATCCCCGGCCGCACCGATGAAGACTACAGTCTGAAATTCATCCCCCTCGCCCCGGGCCTCTCGGGAAATGAAAAACTGGCCGACGAACTGGAAGAATATCTTTCGTCCCTCTCCCGCGAATAATTGTGAATAAAAAAACCCGCCGATTGCATGCAATCGGCGGGTTTCGTCTGGAAAGAAAGTGGTAAGTGGTAAGTGAAGGTGGCGCCGCTGATGCGGCGCGAGTTTATATGGGGCCTTTGGCCATAAAAAAGCAGGGGAAAGGGGAAAGAGGTAAGGGGAAAGGTAAGGATATGGTTCGCTGCGCGAACCAATCTTTTGTAGTGCGCTTCGCGCACGGGTTGTTGCCCGCACTTGTGCTAAAAATGGTTTTACGCAGGTGGTGGCTCTACTTGAGCGACAGGGACCTGTATTCCCGGCTGCACGTGGACGTGAACCTCCGCACGAGGGAGAGTGTGTATTCCCGGCCCCGCGCGGGGAGCAGGGGAGCGCAGCGTTCTCCTTTGGATGTCAGAAATCCGGTCGAAAGAATCTCATCGATATCGTCTACTTCCTTTCAAGTCGCTATCGTCCAGGCCCTCCCAGGAGTTGGGAGGGTGCCTGAACGAAGTGAAGGCGGGTGGGTTCTCAACCGTTCTTTCAACTCGCCTGTGAAAATCCCCATAAAAAATCGGCGCTGCCTCAGCAGCGCCACCTTCCCGCAATCCGAAATCCGCAATCCCCAATCCGAAAATCGAAATTGCCTTAATCCATAAACCTGACAAATGACTCCAATAAAAAAACCCGGCCTAAAGACCGGAGTATCCAATAGTAACAGGAATCGATCCATCGGCGGAGGGACTTTGGCCTGGACATGCAGGGACGGAGCTGCCGTATACCAGAGGTGGCCGACAAGTGTCGCGTCGGGAGGGAACTGTTTAGTTAGGATTTCCAGCCTTTCGACCGGGGTTTTCGTTTTCTTCTTCATTTTACTGCTAGCAGTGATAGCCTTGAGACAGGGCAGCGCTTCCATTCCTCCGCCCGCTTCGATCGATTTGTGCACATGCGGGTTTACAAGAAATTTCGTCAGAGCTCTTTCTCGCGGCTCTGACTATATAGTACAAAAAAGTATTTTCATTTTATTAGATTTTTATTAATTTTTGTAGTGCTTAGTTGTTAGTTTTTAGTGGTTAGTATTGATAAAAAGTGATAAGTGGTAAGTGATAAGTGGTAAGTGAAGGATATGGTTCGCTGCGCGAACCA
>Ga0256406_1000271_pt1 | contig 97990 bp, 71 predicted proteins | sample RumenRJG_03DNA_FD_185986 | JGI IMG/M metagenome (GOLD analysis project Ga0256406, IMG submission 185986) | Bovine rumen microbial communities from Lethbridge, Alberta, Canada - RJG_03 | ecosystem: Host-associated > Mammals > Digestive system > Stomach > Rumen | place: Canada: Alberta | collected...
GCCTGAGGCCAAAAGACCGCCTTGATTTTGATGCTGTGTCGGCGCCGCGCATCACACGCAAAACAATGTTTTGCGGCACCACGTATGCACCACGTATCAAGTGGGCGATGAGGGATTCGAACCCCCGACATCCACCGTGTAAAGGTGGCGCTCTAGCCAACTGAGCTAATCGCCCGCGACATTCCACTCTACCGCATGTCGCGTCGAACCCGTCGCATACCGGCGTGTTCACTCGTCAACGCACACCCGGACGGCGTGCCAATACCGTGCGGTTTATGTATTTTCCCAGCCGAAGAGTCTAAACAGTCACGTAGAGTTGAGCCATCAGAACATATGTCTAGGAGGTCGGTAGCCAATGGCTAAGAAACCTGAAACCGAGCAGGGTGCGTCAGGTATTGCGCTTGTCAGCAAGCGCAAATGGGGCTATGACGTGCCCCAGGTCGACAAGTTTCTTGAGCACGCGCACGAGCTGTACGACAGTGAAGGCATGCAGCTGACGCAAAAGGACATCCAAAACGTGTCCTTCGACATGCGCAAGGGCGGGTACGCCATCGCCCAGGTCGACGCCGCATTGACACGCTTGGAGCGTGCGGTGGTCGACAAGCAAACCACGTGGGAGATCACGCAGCATGGACGCGTGGCGTGGAAAGCCCAGACCGAGGAACTGTACCGTCAGATCGCCGAACACGCCAAGCGCCCGCAGCGCAAGCGGTTCGCCGCTGGAACCGGCAAGCAGCCGTCATACGACCGCAAGCAGGTCGATCGTCTGGTCGACCAGATCGTTGATAAAGCCGCCGCCGAACTTGGTATCGGGGGAGCAGATCAGGACCATGCGAAAAAGGACATCGATTTGAACGCCCAACGCGTGTCGAATGTGATTTTCACGCAGCGTCGCGGCCATCGCGGGTATGACGAACGTCAGGTCGACTACTACATCAACGCGTGCGTCCAACTGCTCAGCCGCATCGAATCATACGCCCGCGTGGCCGATTATGTCGGCACCCCTGATGAGCAAGCCGCCCAACAGCACGCCGATAACGGTGTCAAGCCGCTGTTCGCCCAGTCCGGCCAGCATTCCGGTCAAGATCAGGAACTCCCGCAATTCGCTCCCGGATCGGCAGCGGCGTCACTCGCAGCGGCATCCGCTGCCGCCTCAACGGTTCCTGCCGCCGAAGCCACACAATCCTTCGACGCGCTCCACGAAGCAGAACAAGCGATTTTCACCCCGACGCAGTCGCAAAACCCGTCGGTGTTCGGCCAGCCTGACCAGCCGGCATCCGAGACAACCAGCCTGTTCGACCAGTCCACGCCGGTCGCTCCGGTTCCGCCAACCGGCACCGCGTATTCACCGGTATCATCGGTTCCGTCCTTCGATGCGGCTGCCGTGAACCAGCAGACGATTCCCACCCAGCAGGCCACCGACCTGCCGTCATTCGCCCCATCCTCCGATTCGGCGATTCGCGCGGCACAGGAAAGCCTGCACGGCAGCCCTTCACTGGCGGCGCTCGCCGGCAGCCATGCGTCCACGCCGGCGTCTGCCGCCGCAACCCCGTCGGTCACCCCGTCGTTTGGAACCGGCGAGTCTGCCGCTGCGTCTTCGCCGTCCATCACCCCGTCATTCGGTTCAGGACTCGCTCAGGAATCCGGTAGCACACAGCCACGCCAGAAGTTGGGCGAAATCCCGGGCGTGTACGCTCCCGCACCGTCATCCGCATTCACTCCGGACACTCCGGCGGTTCCGGTCTCCCCGGTTTCCACCGAATCCAGTGTTCCCCCGGCTTCGTTCGATTCCGCGCCGACCGCCGCATTCGCATCCCCCTTCAGCGCTGATGCTTCAGCTCAAGCTGTCCAGGAGCCGGTAGCTCCAGTCGCTCCGCAATCGCAGCCGTCCGCGCCAGCCACTACGGATTCCTCGACGGCCGCTGCCGCTGCGGACACCACGTCCGCCGCACAGCAGCAGACGCCGGACCGCCAGAAGACCGCGAAACCCACGTCGGCCGGATTGTTCCCCGAAGCGAATCCTGCCGCTGGCTCCGGTTTCGGTTTCGATATCCCGGATTTGTCGTTCCCCACGTGGAATGACGACAATTCGTCCGGCAAGTGATGCCGCACGGTTCCGTCCGATACTGCGAGACGGGGAGTCGTACACGTGTCAAGCAGCCGACCGCCGTATCGTGTAGTCGTTTGGCACGTTGCTCGAATCCGCCGCGTGTATCATGTGAACCGGGCCAAGGGGAGTGCCCGCACTTCCTGATACGCGCATACGGTACCGGAAGGCTGCCGGGCGTTGCGCCGGACAACCGCAAGAAGTAGGAAGCATCCACTGTGATCAGACAATCCACTGTTATCGTGCTGGGATCGACCGGGTCGATCGGCACGCAAGGACTTGATGTCATCGCCCGTCATCCTGACCGGTTCACGGTAACCGGGCTCGCTGCTGGCGGCGGCCATGTTGATTTGCTCGCCCAACAGGCGGCATTGTTCCACGTACCGCAGGTTGCGATTGCCGATGAGTCCAAGGTCGGGGCGCTTCGTGAGGCTCTCAATCAGGCCGGAGCGTCGAACACCGCGATCCATGCAGGCCGCCAGGCGGTGGTCGCTTTGGCTGGTTGCGGTGCGGACATGGTACTGAACGGTATCACCGGCTCTATCGGTCTTGAACCGTCGATTGCCGCGCTTCAGGCGGGTTCCCAGCTGGCGTTGGCGAATAAGGAGTCGGTGGTCGCCGGCGGACACCTGCTGTTCAGTGCTCAGGTGCGTGACCAGCAGATCAACCCGGTGGATTCCGAGCATTCCGCGATTTGGCAGTCGCTGCGTTCCGGCCGCCACGGCGAGGTCGCGAAACTGATTGTCACGGCTTCAGGCGGCCCGTTCCGCGGGATGCGCCGCGACGAGATGACTGACATCACGCCCGCGCAAGCGTTGAACCATCCCACGTGGCATATGGGACCGGTGGTCACGATCAATTCGTCTACGCTGATGAACAAGGGGTTGGAGGTTATTGAGGCGAGCCGCCTGTTTGATATTCCTCCGGAGCGTATCGAGGTGACGGTCCACCCGCAGTCGATTGTGCATTCGATGGTGGAATTCCGCGATGGCGCGACTATCGGACAAATGTCACCGCCTGATATGCGTCTGCCGATCGCGCTCGGTCTGTCTGCGCCCGAGCGGCTTGGAAACGTGGCTGCTGCGTGCGATTGGACGCAAGCCGCGCAATGGACCTTCGAACCTCTTGACAACGAGGCGTTCCCTGCGGTTTCGCTCGCCCGGCAGTGCCTTGCCGCGTCCGAGAAGCATACGGCGGTATTGAACGCTGCGAACGAGCAGGCGGTTCACGCGTTCCTCGACGGCCGTCTGCCGTATCTGGGTATCGTGGACACGGTCAAAGCCGTCATCGACCACATGGATGCCGAGCTTCGCGGCAATCCGCTGTTCGCATCCGTGGAGGAAATGGGGCAAGTTGAGCGTGAAGCGCGCCAACGTGCTGATGTTTTGATAAACAAGCAAGTGTGAAGGAAAGCATCAGCATTCAAGACGATGAATTGACCGCGGGCGCCGAGGCGGGGTTCCGTAAGACAGGAACCCCTGATATCAGTGAAAGCCCGTTGCATCCGAGGCGCAAATCCCGCCGTATTATGGTCGGTCCGGTGCCGGTTGGCGGTGGTGCGCCGATTTCCGTGCAATCGATGACCAACACGCCGACAGTGGATGTGAACGCTACGCTCCGCCAGATTGGTGAGCTCGCACAGGCCGGTTGCGATATTGTCCGCGTCGCGGTGCCCAGTCAGGATGATGCGGACGCGTTGCCTGCGATTGTCGCGAAATCACCGCTTCCGGTGATTGCGGACATCCATTTCCAAAGCAAATACGTGTTTCAGGCGATTGATGCCGGGTGTGCCGCGGTGCGTGTCAACCCGGGCAATATCCGCAAGTTCGACGAGGTTGGCCCGTCGATTTGCAAGGCGGCCACGGATGCGGGCATTTCGTTGCGTATCGGCGTGAACGCCGGCTCGCTTGATAAGGAACTGTACGCGAAGTATGGTGGTCCGACCCCTGAGGCGCTGGTCGCTTCGGCGTTGAAGGAAGCCCGCATGTTCGAGGATGTCGGCTTCCATGATTTCAAGATTTCTGTCAAGCACCACGATCCGGTCACTATGGTGCAGACGTATCGTCTGCTTGCGAGCAAGGGGGATTGGCCGCTGCATTTGGGTGTGACCGAGGCCGGTCCGGCGTGGCAGGGGACGATCAAATCGTGTCTGGCGTTCGGTGCGCTGCTGGCTGAGGGTATTGGCGACACGATTCGCGTGTCCCTGTCTGCGCCTCCTGTTGAGGAGGTGAAGGTCGGCTGCAAGATTCTTGAATATTTGGGTCTTCGCCAGCGGCATTTCGATATTATTTCCTGCCCGAGCTGCGGTCGTGCGCAGGTTGATGTGATTGAGCTCGCCAAACAGGTGACCGACGGGTTGAAGGATATCAAAGCTCCGATCCGCGTGGCAGTTATGGGCTGCATCGTCAACGGCCCGGGCGAGGCGCGTGAAGCTGACTTGGGTGTGGCTTCAGGCAACGGTAAAGGGCAGATTTTCATCAAAGGCAAGGTTATCGAGACTGTCCCGGAGGATCGTATCGTCCCCACGCTGCTTGAGCATGCGCATGAGATCGCGGACCGTCTCGAACGTGAGAACGCCGCCAACGGCACAGTCACCCCACAAAGCGGCCCCGTCGTCGTCCCCATCACCGGTGACGGCACCCACCCCGCCCGCTAACCCCACTCCATCCCCAACCTTCTGCCGACGCTGACGGGTCGGTGAGTGTCGGTGGAAGCAGCAATCCGACCTTCTGCCGACGCTGCGGGTTCGGTGAGCGTCGGCAGAAGCAGGGGGAGCGGGTTGTTGACGGGGACGGTCGCGGTCAGGCGGGTTGGGATGTTGCGGCGTGCATACGGGATTCTTGCGGCGGGCTGAACGGTCGTGGTTGTCGTTAGAATGAACGATGTGTCGAATCAGGAAGAGCATACCGCCGCTCGTCCTGCGCAGCAGGAGCGGCAGATATCGCAGCAGCAGGCGCCGGGCGCATGGTCGCGTGGTCATCGGCTTGCGGTAAGTGTCCCCATTTTCATTATCCTGCTCGGCATGCTTGTTGGCGTTTCGCATATTACGGCCGTCAGCGCCGATATCCAGCCGACAGGCCAAACCATGGCGATGCTGACCGGCGACACCTCCGTCGCCTTCCGCACCCACGCCGGTAGCACGCTGCCGACGCTCAACACGTACAAAGTGACGCAACGGTATACCACCATCACCGCGAAACGCCCATCGACGGGTGAAATCCAGAAGATCCGCATGCTGATCCGCGAGCCCAAAGGCGCGGGGGCGAACCGTCCGGGTGTCGTGTTCATGCATGGCGCCGGATACGGCACGTGCGACAACTCCTTCGGCGATGTCGCGTACGCACTGTCGTCCGCCGGTTTCGTCACCGCGGTTATCGACAAACCGGTCTGGTCCACCAACGACATCACCCGTGATTATCCGGCTTCCGCGACCATCTACGATCAGGCCATCAACTATCTGCGCTCCCTCAACCAGGTCAACGCCAAGAATGTCGGGATTTACGCCACATCCGAAAGCACGTGGATCAGCTCATACCTGCTGCAGCAGGATCCGAAGGTCGCGTTCCAAGTGCTGCTCAGCCCGATGGTGTTCTCTCCGAGGCAATCCTTGGGTTTCCTCGCTTCCCAGGATTTCACGCTGGTCGGTGCGCACAGCGGCTACCAGTCGATTGTCCGCCGTGTTTTCGATATGGATGGGACGATGTTCGGCTTGAAGAACTTCGACCTCGATATCGAGCGGCCCGCGGCGTACCGTATCCCCACGTTTGTCGCCTACGGGTCGAAGGATGTGATGACCGCGCAGGTTGAAGGTACGCGCAAAATCCTTGATTTGGCTCATCAGGCCGGCAACTGGGATGTGACCATCCGCAGCTACCCGGTGGCGAACCACGTGTTGCGTTTGGGCAATGAGGCGGATGCCGGCACCGGTTTCGCCGACGACTATGTCAACGACATGGTCACGTGGATGGTCGGTACGGCGGCCGGACTCAACCAAACCAGCGAGCGTGCCGCCGGTTCGACGCTCTACCAGTCGATTGCCGTGCCGAAGGATTTGCATGCGGATCGAGCACTCACCGTGTATGGTGCGTGGGTTCATCTGGCCATGGTGGTCACCCTGCTGCTCACGCTGATTGTCGCAGCCGTCGCGCTGGTCAAGAAAATCGTGTTTCTTGTTCGCCGTAAAGGCCCGGCTCTCGGCTTCAAATACGGTTTCGGCGGCGCCTTGCTGAGTTTGACGATTACTACGCTGGCAACGCTGCTCCTGTTCGGCGGCGGGCTTGGCCAGGTGATTATGGGTATCGTCCAGCTTGCGTGGGGTGGTGCTCCCGCTGAGGATCCGGGCATGATGTATTGGAGCTGGCCGGTTATTCAAGTGGTGTGCACGCTGGTGGTGTGGGCGTGGTCACGCGTGTTCACGCGACTCATTGAGGTTGCACAAACCCGTGGTATCGCGCAGCTTCCGCCGCGGAAAGGCGCAATCAATGATGTGGTCAGTGGCCGGGAGCCTGTGCTCGCGTCCACGCGGCTGGCCCGCGTCCTGTTCTGGGTGACCGCGTTCGCCATGTTCCACGTGCTCCTGTTCTTCGCGTTCTGGGGCTTGTTCCTGTACTGACATGCCGCTGTATCGTGATGAAGGCGTGGTGTTGCGCACAATCAAACTTGGCGAAGCGGACCGCATCGTCACGATTCTCACGCGCGACCATGGCAAGATTCGCGCGGTCGCCAAGGGTGTGCGCCGCGTCAAATCACGCTTCGGAGGGCGTCTTGAACCGTTCATGCGTGACGACCTGCTGATCGCTGAAGGCCGCTCGCTTGATGTTGTTTCGCAAGCGGCTTCGATTTCCGCGTATGCTGCAGGTATTGTCGGCGATTTTGACGCGTACGCGGCGGCCTGTGAAATCGTGGAAACCGCCGACCGGCTGATTTCCACGGAAAACGAGCCTGCGCCCGCCCAATACTTGCTGCTTGCCGGCGCGTTGAACGCTCTGGCCCGGCACGCCCACCCGGCGCACACCATCGGCGACTCGTACGTGTTGCGCGCGTTGGCGCTCGCCGGTTGGACGCCGCGCCTGGACGCGTGTGTCGTGTGTGGCGGGCGCGACCGGCTGGAGTTTTTCTCCGTGCCGTCGGGTGGTGTGATGTGTGCGAAGGATCATGTGCCGGGCTCTCGGCGGATCACGCTGGATACGCGTGAACAGTTGCAGGCTTTGGTTGAGGGGGATTGGACGATTCTGGATGCCGCGCCGGAACGCCCCGACACGCGCAAACTTGTCGAGGAATGGGGCGAATACTACATGGAGCGGCCGATTCGTTCGCTGCGCTTGTTAGATTCGTAGCTATGGCTTTTGAACATGTGGATTACCAGTCGTTGGACGTGCCGGCGGCACCTTTTTCCAATCCTTCCATCATCCCGGATTTTCCGAAGGATAAAGTGCCGCGCCACGTGGGTGTCATTATGGATGGCAATGGCCGTTGGGCCAAACAGCGTGGCATGATCCGCACTGAAGGCCATCAGGCTGCTGAACCGGTGGTGTTTGACACGATTGCCGCTGCGATTGAGGCGGGGGTCCGGTATTTGAGCTTGTACACGTTTTCGACGGAGAATTGGAAGCGCTCGCCGCAGGAGGTGCGTTTCCTGATGGGCTTTTCGCGTGATATCATCCGGCGGCGTGTCGCGCAGATGGATGAGTGGGGTGTGCGCGTGCGTTGGGCTGGCCGTCGTCCCAAATTGTGGAAGTCGGTGATTGATGAGCTTGAATCCGCAATGGAACGTACGAAGAACAACAAGGTGATTGATGTGGTGTTTTGCATCAATTATGGTGGTCGTGCGGAGATTGCGGACGCGTGCGCGGATATTGCGCGTGAGGTGCGTGAGGGCAGGATCAAAGGCGATCGTGTCACGGAGAAGATGATTGCCGAGCACTTGTATAACCCGGATATTCCTGATTGCGATCTGGTGATCCGCACGTCGGGTGAGCAGCGCACGTCGAATTTCCTGGCATGGGAGGCCGCTTACGCGGAGTATGATTTCGTGCCTGAACTGTTCCCCGATTATGGGCGTGAGGTGTTCTGGCGTTCGATCGACCATTACATCCATCGCGACCGCAGGTTCGGCGGGGTGAAGAAGTAGGATTCGGCGTGTGCGGGACCGGTGAAGAGTATCGCCGGCCCCGCACACGCCTGGCTGTCGGTCGGATGTGGCCTATGCCGTGGCGACGGCAGCGGCAGTGGTCTGCTCCGAGGTTTCCTCGGCTTGCGCCGGCGTGGAATCCTTGTCTTTGAGCGGTCCGCCGACGATGGATTTTTTCTCGATGATCGCGCAGCGGATAAGTGTGGGGCCGTCATTGTCCAGCGGCGGCGTGGGGGCGGCATTGTATGCGGGGGTGACACGATTCTGCGCGATCGGGTCGGTGCCTTCGATCATGGAGATGATTTTGCACGCTCCCCAGAAGCCCATTTCGTAGTGGGGCAGTTCCACGCTGGTTAACGCCGGTACGGTAGTATCGCCGATGACTTCATGATTGTCCACGCCGATGACTGACAGGTCCTCGCCGATGGTCAGCCCATGCTGGAACGCGTAATCATACACGTAGACCGCACGCGCGTCGTTGAACGCGAACACGCCGTCCGGATGCGTGTCGTCCAGCAGTTTGCACACGGCTTCGAGGGCGGGGCGACCGTGGGAGACTCTGTTGGTCAGCCGCTTGTCGAATGGTATTCCCGCGTCTTTCAGCGCCTGACGATACCCTTTGAACCGTCCGACTTGGGCGATGGCAGGCTCATCGCAGCCGATGTATGCGATGCGGCGGCATCCGGCGTGGATCAGTCGTGTTGTGGCGTCGTATCCGATTGAGAATTCGTCCGGCTCGATTCGCGGGTGGATGACGGTGCGCTCCTCGGCGTTGACGACGACGACCTGCATATCGTCGAGTGTCGGCGGCACGCTGATGTACCGGTTGGCGAATTTGGCGTAAATGTAGCCGTCTACGCCCCAGCTGAGCATGCGGTCGATGTCGCCGCTGATGTCGCGTTCGTCATCGGCGTCGATGATGAACATCATGTACCCGAGTTGGCGGGCTGCGTCTTCTGCACCGTGAATGATTTCGCCCGCGTACGGGGTGGTGGCGACTTGGTCACTGATAAAAGCGATGGTGTGTGTCCGGCCGCTGCGTAATGAGCGGGCCATGGCGTTCGGATGATATCCGAGTTCTTCGGCGACTTTCCAAATAGTCGCCGCAATGTCGGGTTTGACACGACCTTTGTCGCGGTGGTTGATGACCAGCGAGACTGTGGAGATTGATACGCACGCCTTTGCTGCAATATCCTTCATGGTGACCATACCCCCCATTGTACTAAAGATTCACCTGTAGGCGTGAACAAACACAACGAAACTTCAGTAATAACTGGGTAAATCATGGAAGGGGGGTGGGCGTGGCGGACACCCCCGTAATGGTATCGCCCCGCGGTGTGACTGCATCATCACACCACGGGGCGATACTGGCAGTTTTGCCTGTTGCCCTGCGGGTATCGGGTTGCGGTGTGACTGTTGCGTCACACGGCGGCTTGATATCTCGCGTCCGGCCTCTGTATCCGCCGTTATCTTGCCGCGGTGTGATCATACCGTCGCACCGCGGCAAGATAGCAGCCGCCGTCACTCGCCTTGGTCGGCCTTCCCGTCGAGGATTTCGTCGACAAGCTCCTGCTTGGCGTGGATCTGCCCGCTGAATCCGGGGCGGATGTCCAGCCGGATGACCACATCAGTGCGGTAGCCTTGGCCGGCGAGCTTCATGGTCGCGTCGCGAATGGTGGCGAGCACTTGGTCGAGATCACCTTCGATATTGGTGAACATGGCGTTGGTTTCGTTCGGTAGTCCGGATTGACGGATTACGTCAACTGCCTGCGCCACGTATGTTGACTTTTCGGGGCTTGCCCCTGCCGGGCTGATGGCTACGGCGGCGAGCGTGTTGATGTATGGCTTGCCGGTTTCGGGGTCGACCGGCACTTCCTGCCGTTCCGCATTACGATCGAGGGTCATGGTTCATCCTTTCTCATAGAGTTTTCTTGAAACGATTGTTGCAAGGGCTTGCAGTATCGCTTCCGATTATCATCATGCACGATGACGAGCATGCATGCCTGCCTGCCGTTGCGCGGATGTCATCGTTCCCGCCACTGCCACGCGTGGTCCATCGGCCCTGAGCCGTGTCCCAGATTCAGCCCTGCGGCGATGGCTCCGGTCAGATACGCTTTGCCGTCACGAATCGCCGAACTGAGCGTTTCACCCTGCGCCAGGGCGCTCGCGATGGCGCTGGACAGTGTGCACCCGGTGCCGTGCGTGTTGGGATTGTCGATGTGTTCGCCTCGGAACCACACCAAATTCCCGTCCGGTTCGGCGAGCACGTCGCTTGCGCCCTGCACGCTGTGCCCGCCTTTGACAAGTACGGCGCATCCGTACTGCGAAACCAGACGTCGGGCGGCTTCCGCCATCGCATCCGCAGTGTTGATAGCGCCGGCGTCCAGACCGTTGAGCACTTCCGCTTCGGGGATGTTCGGCGTGATGAGCCGGCACAGTGCGAACAGTCCGGTCAACGCGTTTTCGGCATGCTTGTCGAGCAGTCGTGTGCCGCTGGAGGACACCATCACCGGGTCAAGTACGACATTCGGCGCTTGGTACTTGCGCAACGCGTCTCCGATCACCGCGATGAGCCGGGCGTTGGAAACCATGCCGATTTTGGTTGCCGCAGGCGGAATGTCAGTGTAGACGGCGTCCAACTGGGCTGTAAGGATGTCCGGGCTCACATCTTCGACTGCGCTCACGCCTTGCGTGTTTTGCGCGGTGATTGAGGTGATGGCGCTCATGCCGTACACGCCGCACGCGAGCATGGTTTTCAGGTCCGCTTGGATTCCCGCCCCGCCGGAGCAGTCGCTGCCGGCGATGGTGAGGACTGCCGGCAGCGTGGTGGTAACGGCATGCAGCGGTGTTTCGCCGCTCATGCTTGGAATCCTTCCTTGGCGTTCGTATCGTTCACGTCGGTACGGTCCACATTCGCGCCGACTTGCACACCCGCAGCGCCGCCTCGCGAGTCAACGCCGGCAACGATCCGTTCCTGAGCCGCGGCGTTCCCGTACTTCTTGCGGATATTCTGCGAAATCGCCATCGAGCAGAACTTCGGTCCGCACATCGAGCAGAAGTGCGCCATTTTCGCGGGTTCCGCGGGCAGCGTGTCGTCATGGTAGGCGATGGCGGTGTCCGGGTCATACGACAGGTTGAACTGGTCAAGCCAGCGGAATTCGAATCGTGCCTTGGAAATCGCGAGGTCTCGGTCTTGCGCGTGCGGATGGTGTTTGGCGATATCCGCCGCATGGCATGCGATCTTGTAGGTGATCACGCCCTGCTTGACATCATCCTTGTTCGGCAGGCCCAGATGCTCCTTCGGAGTCACGTAGCACAGCATCGCGGTGCCGTAGCGTGCGATTTCCACGCCGCCGATCGCTGAAGTGATGTGGTCGTAGCCGGGCGCGGTGTCGGTGGTCAGCGGGCCGAGCGTGTAGAAGGGCGCACCCTTGCAGATCGCCTGCTCCATTTCGATGTTCATACGCACAGTGTCAAAGGGGATATGCCCCGGTCCTTCGACCATGACCTGCACGTCATGCTCCCACGCACGCTGGGTGAGTTCGCCCAATGTCATGAGTTCGGCGAGCTGAGCGGCATCATTCGCATCAGCCAGGCAGCCAGGGCGCAGACCATCCCCCAGAGAGAAGGCGACGTCGTATTTGGCGAAAATCTCACATAATTCGTCGAAATGCGTGTACAGGAAGCTTTCCTGTTCATGCTGCATGCACCATTGCGCCATGATTGAGCCGCCACGCGAAACGATGCCGGTCACGCGGTTCGCGGTCAGCGGCACGTAGCGCAGCAGCACGCCCGCATGGATGGTCATGTAGTCCACGCCCTGCTCGCACTGTTCGATCACGGTGTCGCGGAACAGTTCCCAGCTGAGCTTGGTCGCATCATCCTCGACTTTTTCCAACGCCTGGTACATCGGCACGGTGCCGATCGGGACGGGGGAGTTGCGCAGGATCCACTCGCGCGTGGTGTGGATGTCGTTGCCGGTGGACAGGTCCATCACGGTGTCCGCGCCCCACTTAGTGGCCCACGTGAGCTTGTCGACCTCCTCGTCAATCGACGACGACACTGCGGAATTGCCCATATTCGCGTTGAGTTTGGTGAGGAATTTCGTGCCGATGATCATCGGCTCGGCTTCCGGGTGGTTGATATTGCACGGCATGACGGCACGCCCGGCGGCAAGCTCGGAACGGACCAGTTCGGTGTCGCAATGCTCACGGGCTGCAACGAACCGCATTTCCGGCGTGATGATATTATGCCGCGCATACCACATTTGCGTGACCGGATGCCCCGATGCTTTGAGCGGATGATGTTTGCGGCCACGCCACTCTTTGGTCGCCTTGCCACGCTGGACGGCCCGCTTGCCATCATCGGCCAGGTTGCGCTCGCGGCCCTCGTATTCGCTCACGTCCCCACGGTCGAGGATCCAGTCGAGACGCAGCGGTGCGAGCCCTTCTTTCGGGTCGCATGCCGGGCCTTCCGTGTTGTAATCGTGGAACGGCGGGTTCGGGCCGACGCCGGGCGTGTCAGAGAGTTTGATTTCGGTATACGGCACGTCAAGATCGTAGCTGCCGGATTCGTTTTCGAAATGGATGCGCTCGGTTTTACGGATGTGTGCTTTGTCGCGTTGCGTGCAGCCACGTGCAGCGATGTCCACGCGCTGCTGTTTGGCGAGCCGTGCGGCTTCCTTGGCGGCTTTCGCGTTGGTGAATGGGCCGGGCTGAGGGTGTCCGGAAAGGTTGAGTGAGACGGCGGACTGGTTGTCGCCCGCCGTCTCGTTGGCGTCCCCCACAGATGATGTCCCTGCTGCCGGGGCATGCGAGACGGCACGTGCCGCATACCCGTGGTGTCCCGTGCCACGAACACTGCGCCACGCATCGACCATGGCCTGTGTGGTGGCTTTCGGATCGTCCGCCCCGGCAATCGCCGAAACCACGAACCAGCCGGCCGCTTTGGATGCCGCCAGATCATGCATGTCAGCAAGCGTCACACCGCCGCCGATGACCACCGGATAGTCGCTTGCCGTACAGATGGTGTTGATCAGGTCGATGCTCAGGAAATGCTTGCTGCCGTCATCTTCGACGACGATGGCGTCCGGCTTGGTGGTGGAGGGATGCAGCGGTGCGGCCCCGATGTAGTCGATGCATCCGCTGGGCAGTTCGTTGATGAGCTTGACGAGGCTTTCGGTTTCCGCGCTCAGGCCGATGATCGCGTCGTCGCCGAGCAGTTGCCGTGCTTCGCGTGGATCCATGTCGTCCTGTCCGATATGCACGCCGTCGACTTTGATGCCGAGGTTGCGGCACTGCCAGACCACGTCCACACGGTCGTCGATCACGAAGGCGACCGTATCAGACTTGTCGTTGTCTTCGATGATTTGCGCGATGTCCCTTGCCGTCTCGGTCAGCTGCTTGGCATCCGCGGTTTTGTCACGCAACTGGATGAAGGTGGCGCCGCCTTGCAGCGCGTCGTCGACGATATCGCCGACCGGGCGGCCTTTGGTGTCTTGCGCCCCGAGGATGCAGTAGGCGGTCAGGTCGAAGGTGTCACGCATGGAGGCGTAGGGGTATGGGTTGGATGGGTTGGTCATGGTGTTCTTTCTGTTGATGGGAGCTGCTTTGGGTTCCCGACGTGTGGTTGATGCGTTCTTGGGACTGGGCGAGTATGTTAACGATTCATCCGCTTGATACCGGCGATGATTTTGGGGATATCAACCGGCATCATGATTACGTTTGCTTAGCAACGCCGCGATATGGCGGTTGTGTATCCGCTTATCACCGGAGCGCCACGTTGCTGGGTTGACAGGCCAAGTGAAACGGGTGAGCCGATGGGCATGCGGTACGTCGTGTCAGTCTGCGCTCGCGGTGATTGTGGACTGGGCGACTGTCTGCGCGCTTGTGTTCCACAGGGCGTCAAGGAACGCGGTTTGGAAACTGCCCGGACCGTGGCTGACGCGTTCGGCCTGCTCGCTGGCACGGTTGTAGAGGGCGGATGCGCCGACTGCCGCGGTCAGCGGGTCGGTGACGGCAAGATATGTGGCGGTGACGCCGCCGAGGGAGCATCCTGCGCCGGTGATTTTGGTCATCATGCCGCTGCCGCCGGGCAGCCGGTAGACGGTGTCGCCGTCGGTGACTAGGTCGGTTGCGCCGGATACGGCCACTGCGGCATGGCCGAGCCCGTTATGGTCACGCAGGTATCGGGTGAGCTGGACCGCGGCATTCTGCGCTGAATCGACGTCGTCAACGGCTTCTACGCCTGCCGGTCGCGTGCTGGGGTCGGTGGTATTGGCACCGCCGATGACGGTGTTGGTATTGAGATTCCACATGTCGGCAAGCGCGATGATTTCAGATGCGTTACCGCGCACGATGGTTGGGGGAGCGGCTTTGAACCCGGTGAGAATGGCGGTTCGTGTGGCGCCGATGCCGGCGGCGACCGGGTCCAGCACCCACGGATGCTTCATCTCGTGGAATCGGTGGGCGATTTGCGTGAGAGCATCCTTGAAGAACGGAAGGAGTGTACCCACGTTGATATAAGTGGAGCCGGCGATGGCGGCCGTGTCGATCACGTCGTCAGGCAGGAAACTCATGGCTGCGGTTCCGCCGGATGCCAGCTGCGCGTTGGCGACCAGGTTGATGGTCACGAAGTTCGTGAAGGATTGCGCGAGCGGAGTGGTGTCGCGTACTCGCGTGGTTGCTGTTTCGATCCGGTGGCGCAGGTCATCGATATGCGGTTGGGCTGCACCGGACTGTGATGTTGCGGTGTTTGGTGTTGGAACGACTGGCGCTGTCGCGGGTGGGGTCGGTGACGATCCGCCCATACCAATGGGTGCGGCGACACAATGGTATGGCTGATATGACTGGTCAGATGAGACGTTCACGCTCATGTGCTGCTCCCTACGATGGTTCTAACCAACAGGTTCTAAGGGTCAGGCGTCATGCCTTTCTCAGCCTAGCCTTCCGGTTCGGCTCCCCTGCACTGCATTACGGGTGCCATGCTAGGGTTCGCCGTGGACACGGCGCCTTGCTCCGGCTCCCGTTCCGTACAGTGCATTTCGGTATGGGATATTGCGGGTATGGGGGTCTTGGCGGTGGCATCGTGCGGAGCTTGCCATCCTCGCATATCACAGAATCGCGGAATATCAACGATGAGGCATTGCTGCCCAATCCGCCAGATCGTCTTGTTCCATGGTTACTTTTCCACACCACGCGAATCACCCGCGCAACTGCCCGCTGTGGAACCGAAGAGCCCGTCCAGCACTGAGAACCCGCTCCGGCCCACGCTTTGCTCCGTTCCACCGAATGATACATTCCGTCCACGGTTGGCAGCATGTTGTACAGTGTGAAACAATGACAGCGATTGCATCCTAATGTCGGGATTGCCGTCGTTGGACACAGCATGGCACGCGATTCCAACGTGGTAGAGCGTGCAGCCCTAGAGAGAGCTAGAGAATAAGAGATAAGGGATTGCGTTGAATCCAGCAGATAATGTGCAAACGATGGCATCCGCAGATTCTGAAAGCCGTGCTAGAATCCACGCTTCGGAGATCTGCGAGGGATCACGTTCATCATCGCGCGATACCTCTTCATCCTCACCGTTCAGCCCCGTAATACGACGGTGGAGGAGCCGCGAGTCAGGTGTTGAGGGTTTGCGCATCATAGCCATGGTGATGATTGTTGCGTATCACGCATACTGGTATGGTATCGTGGAACAGAACATTGCTCTTGGCTCGTCGGCGTTTGACCTCTTTATGCTGTCTTTGAGCCCGTTGGGGAAAACGGGTGTGGCTATATTCTTTCTCATCACTGCCTGGTATTTATGTGAGCGTGAAGCGCCCACGCTCCGCTCATCATTGAGGAAAGCCTGTTATCTTGAGCTTGAAGTGCTGACGTATAACCTTATTCTGTTTTTGGAATATCGTATTATCGTGCCGAATACCCCGCTGTCGGTTGATGATATCGTAGGTAATCTTCTCCCGGTTTCGTCGAATGCCTTGTGGTATGCGGCGGCGTATATGTTGTTCCTGTTGGTGTATCCGTTTATCACTGCGGCATTGCGTGCGATCGGTCCGAGTATGCATGTGCGCTTGGCGTTGGTGTTGTTTGCGATTTGGGGTATCGCGTATGGTTTGACGCGGTATGCGACGTGGGAATTTCCGACATGGAGTTTCATTTATTTCATATATTTATATATCTTGTTGTCGTATTATCGATGGTATCTGCGCGAGATAAAACCTTCCACGGCTTGGCTGATGGTTGCAGCAGGGTGTGTAATCCTTGTTGTCCATATTGCTTCTTGCGTTATTGCATTCCGGTATACAGGTAACCGCAGCTATACGAACTACGATCATTTGTTCTTGACCAGGGAGGGCAAGCTTCCTGTGTTGCTGGTGGCGTTTGGGCTCGTGTCATTGGCTGTTCGTTGCCATCGGCACATTATCGGAGTCAACGCTGTAGCGTCGGCGATGTTTGGCGTCTATGCGCTGCATGAAAGTGTTCTGTTGCGGGACTTGTTGTGGACAGAGGCGTTTCCTATGCGCCAAGTTGAAACTTGGCGCGCTCCCATTGCCATAGTTACTGCTGTCATTCTCGGCATTGTTATTTTCGGCACCATTGTTGACATTCTTCGGCAGCTGTTGTTTGCAATGACTATTGATAAGCATTTCAATACTTGGTTTGATGCGGCGTATCGTTGGCTGTGCGGCTGCAGGCTTGCGCAGTGGTTGCGTGCGTCGCTTCAACCGGTGAAGGGTTCGTGGACGACACAGAAGGGTGAACATCATGAGTAACGCTGTTGGAATGAGCATCTCGACCTCGCGGCGGTCTGCTGATGAGCGTTGTATGTACCGTATTCGCAAGTGGCTGGCTGTCCCAAAGAATCTGCTTCATCTTGGGGTGTTGGTGGCGTATCTTGCCGTGGTGATCACGGTGATGTGCTTCCATGAGCCGTGGTTTGATGAAGCCCAATCATGGCTGATCGCCCGTGATTGCTCATGGCATGATTTGCTGTTCTCGCGTACCCATTACGAGGGGCATCCTCCGCTGTGGTGGACGCTGCTGGCGATTCCCGCGAAGACGGGTGTCCCATATGAGATCGGTTTGAAGGGTGTGCAGTTGTTGACTGCCACGCTGATGATTTGGCTGCTGGTGTTCCGTACGGCGTTGCCTGAAATACTGAAAGTCGTGCTGCCGTTCACGTATTTTCTGTGCTATCAGTACGGTGTAATTTCCCGCCCGTACGCGTTGATTATCGCTGCGATGCTATTGGTGGGCATGACTTGGGAGCAGCGGAATAAGCGTCCCTGGCCGGTTGTGCTGAGTATGATGTTGATGTGCTTGACTAGCTCGTATGGTTTGGCGATTTGTGCCGGTCTCGCCATGGTGTGGGTGTTTGACGCGCTGTTTTCCGCGAGAGGCGGCGGTATACATGCGATGATGCGGAATCTGGTATCATCTCCTGCAAGGTTCGCGGCATGGCTGACGCTGCTTGTGGTCGCGGTGGCCTTGCTGTTGGACGTGCTGCCGGCGAAGAACGTGTACCACGGTATTCTTGATGTGAATGCCCCGATAGTTCCATGGGTGCAACGTTGGGGATACGTATGGTTGTTCTTTCCTTCGGATACGCTGTTCACTTCATTTACTGACGATATCAATATCATGTTTATGCGCCCGGCGTGGACTGATTTAGTGTATGCCGCTGTGGTGTCTCTGCTCATGTGGGTGGTGATGGCTTGGATTGCACGCAAGCGTGGTTTGCTGGCTGAGTTGTTTATTCCGTATGCGGTGCTGAGTGTGGTGTTCTGCTCGCATGCGTATCCACATCATATTGGTGTAGTTCTTGGTTATTTACTTATGGTGCTTACGATGTGTTGCGCCCGGCGGCCGTTGTCTCGTGACGATATCCCTCAGTGGCTGGGTTCTCGTTGGGATGTTGGAATGAAGGCTGTTGCGGAGCGGCGTGGGGAGCGTTATGCTCGTCGATGCGCTCGTGCGTGTTCGGTGCTGGTCGTGCTGCCGTTGTTGATTGGCGTGTATTGGACCGCATATTCAAGCATCTGCGATATTCGATATAACTATAGCAGTTCCCGCGCCATGGCTTCGTTCATCGAACGATATCATTTGGAGCATTACCGTTGGATGACCGGGTGGAGCCGAATATCCTCGAAGGTTCCGAATAGTTCCTTCAGTCAGTGGTACAAGGCACAGAACGGGAATGTGTACTGTGCGAGTAAGACGGAAAAGTGTGCGGATTTCACATCGTGGTCAGGCGGATCTCTGATGGTTGCAAACCCGTATTTTGATAGCAATCTGATAGGTAATCCCTATCGTGGACGTACGTATATGTCGTGGGAGTGGATGATTGACCAGAAGCAACGCGCAGCGCAGGATATTGCCGACTGGCGTTCCAAGCCTGAGCCGGAGTTTTATGACACGGTATATGAGCCGTTTTATTTCACGACACTCGGCTATGACCGCAATGATTATGTGAAGTATTACATTACCACTACAGTCTCTCCATGGAAGGATACCTGGCATCGCGGAGAAGTCGAGATTTACATCCGCAAGGACATCTACAAGAAAATTTTCCATAAGGATCCGCCGGCTTCGGGCATCGATGATTCCGTGTGGGCGAATCATCCGGGAGCTCCGAGGGGATAACCGGCTGTGTGTGGGCGCGCCGTGGTGGTGTGCCCACACAACACGGTTTCTTATACGCAACACTGGTGACGTTGAACATGTGCTCAGCATCACCAGTGTTGCGTATTTTTTTGGAGGTTTCGCCGCTTGACGATTGGTGCAAACGACGAAACCCCCAATTCGTACGAATCAGTGCGTGGTCATCTTGTCGAAGTCTTCCTTGACCTGTACGCGGGTCAGGGCGTCCTCGTACTTGACTTTGCCTTCGTTGACCAGACGCGCGAGATCCTGATCAAGCGTGTGCATGCCCTTGTCGGCTCCGGACTGCAGCTGGCTGCGAATCTGGTAGGCTTTCTCGCCGCGAATCAGTGCCGCGATGGCGGGCGTGGCGTACATGACTTCGGTGGCGGGCACGCGGCCACGGCCTTCGGCGCGAGGCAGCAGAGTTTGCACGATGACGGCCTGCAGGGTGGATGCCACCTGTACGCGGATCTGTTGCTGCTGGTTTTCCGGGTACACGTCGATGAGACGGTCGACGGTGCTGGCCGCGTCCTGCGTGTGCAGGGTGGCGAACACCAGGTGGCCGGTTTCCACTGCGGTCAGTGCGGTGGAGATGGTTTCGAGGTCTCGAAGCTCGCCGACCATGATGATATCAGGGTCTTCACGAAGCGCGTGTTTGAGTGCTTCGGCGAAGCTCAGCGTATCGGTGCCGACTTCACGCTGGCTGACGATGCAGTTCTTGTGGTGGTGTACGAATTCGATCGGGTCTTCGATGGTGATGATGTGGTCGTGCCGCTCACGGTTCGCCTTGTCCACGATTGCCGCAAGGGTGGTGGACTTACCGGAACCGGTAGGACCGCACACCAGCACGAGGCCACGCGGCAGCAAGGCGAGGTTGGCGATGCGCGGGTCGAGGCCGAGCTGCTGCGCATCCTTAATTTCCAGCGGAATGGTTCGCAGGGCGATGCTTACGCCGGAACGGTCCTGATACACGTTGACACGGAATCGCACCAGCTCGCCGATGGAGAAGGACACGTCGAGTTCCAGGTCGCGTTCGAAGCGGGAGAGCTCCTCGTCGGTGGTGATGACGCGTGTGGCGGCGAGCGTATGCTCTTTGTCCCACACACTGGTGTGCTGTGCGGGCTGGAGTTTGCCGTCCACGCGGAGCATCGGATGGTCGCCGACCACTAGGTGCAAGTCGGATGCTTTCAGTTCGACCAGCTGTTCGACAGCGGCCACGAACTCTTCGTCAGCGTCCGGGTATTCTTCGCGCATGGTTTTCGCGACGAGTGCGGCCCGCTCCTTCTGCTCTTTGGTGGAGGTGGGTTTGCCGTCTTTGCCGTTGGTTTGCGGAACAATGAAGGTTGGCTGGTTCGGGTTGGCTGGCCGTGCGACTCGCATGGTTGCTTCCCCGATGGGGTTGGGGTCTGTCGGACGCCCGTACGCTCCTGGTGCGGCCGGTTGGCGCAGGCCGATGGATTCCGCTTGCCGTGGCATGCCGGACATCAGGTTGGGGGATGCTGCGGCGGCTGCCACACGCGGCATGGCTTGGGTTTGTGCGGTACGCGGGTCAGGTTCGGCGGGTGCGACTTTGCGCGCGTCACGCTGATGCCAGAAGGAGCGATTCATGGTGCTGTTCCTTGCTTGTTCGGCTTGTTGTGGTGTTGGGTTCGACGCGGGGGAGTGCCCGTTGCCGGCGTTCGCTTGTTCCTTCGCTGGATTGGCGAACAGCGGTTGGTGTCCCCCTTGGTTTGCGGCGTGGGTATGCTCTGCCGCAGCGGTGTCGTCACGGTGATTGGTCTGAGCGCTTTGGGTGTTGCCCTGTGCATTCTGGGCGCTGTGCACGTCCTGCGCGGTGGGCGCGGTTTGTGAGTAGCTTTGCTGCGCTTTCAAAGCGGTGTCATTGCCAAGGAACCCGGATTCCGCGGTTTTCTCAGGATACGGGGATTCGGCTTGCAGTTGCCGCTTGCGGCGTTCTTCCTCCTGTGCTGCGGCTCGAGCAGCTGCTTGTGCCGCAGCGAGTTCGGCTTCTTTCTGCCGTTGCAGTTCAGCTTCGCGCTGTGCAGCTCGGGCGGCTTCCGCTTCGCGGACTGCCCGAGCTCGTGCTTCCGCGGCTGCTGCCTCCTGTGCTTCCCGCTCGGCTTCCGCTTGGGCTTGGGCTTCGGCGCGTGCTTTCTCTTCCTCTTCTTTGCGTTTGCGTTCATCATCCCTGATGGATTGCGGCAAGTCGTTTTCTGTCACATGCATCACATGGTCGGGCGTGTTCAATACGCTGAAAATGCTTTGCATCTGCGGGTCGGTGGCTTGTAAAGCGTCCTCGTCGGAAGAGTGGCGTCCCCGCTTGGGATCGTCGCTGAAATCGGGGGCGGTGCTGGGGAAGGTCACGCCTTTGAGATCGGCGAGATACCCGCTGTCTTCACCTGAATACTCATCCCACGTGGGGTTGGTGTTATTGTCATCGGTCATGTCCGGTCCTTTACATCAGTGTAATTGAGAGGATGAAGTCTTCGGGCCGCCCGTCTGGCGCTCGTGGCAACAGGCGGGCGGCCATACAATCATACGGTCATACGGTAACGCGCAACACCTCTTCCACTGAGGTGATGCCCGCCAGGGCTTTTGCCCAACCGTCTTCACGCAAACTGGTCATGCCGTTCGCCTTGGCGGCCTCCTCGATTTCCAATGAGGTGGCGCCCTTGGCGATGAGCTCTTCCATGGTGGTGTCCACGCCCATCACCTGCTGGATGGCTACACGGCCCTTATACCCGGTGTTGGAACATTCACGGCATCCGACCGGCCGCCACACGGTCGGCAGTTCGTCACCCGGCTTGTACGGAATACCCATCATGGCAAGCTCAGCCGGGGTGGCTTTGTCTTCCTTGCGGCACCGCTTGCACAAGCGGCGTGCCAAACGCTGGGCCATCACCGCGGCCAGAGACGAGCTCACCAGGAACGGCTCCACACCCATTTCGCTGAGTCGTGTCACGGCGCTCGGCGCATCATTGGTGTGCAGCGTGGACAACACCAAATGGCCGGTCAGCGACGCTTCAATAGCAATGGTTGCGGTCTCCTGGTCTCGAATCTCGCCGATAAGCACCACATCCGGGTCGGCACGCAGAATGGAACGCAATGCCGCGGCGAAGGTCAGTCCGGCCTTGTTGTTCACCTGCACCTGGTTGATGCCGCGCATACGGAATTCCACCGGGTCTTCAACGGTGATGATGTTGATTTCCGGCTTCGCCACATCACCCAACGTCGCATACAGGGTGGTGGACTTACCGGAACCGGTCGGACCGGTGACCAATACCATGCCGTACGGCCTGCTATACGCTTTCTGGAACACCTCGAAATTACGCTTCGAGAAGTTCAGATCCTCCACTTTGAGGTTTCCGGCAGGCGTGGAGAGAATACGCATGACCACTGTTTCGCCCCACACGGTCGGCAGCGTGGCCACACGCAAATCCACGCTCTTGCCCGCATGGCGCACGGTAATACGACCGTCCTGTGGTTTGCGGCGCTCGCCGATATCAAGGTCGGCCATGACTTTGATACGGCTGATGACGCCTTGGATCATGGCTTTCGGGGCTTTCTGGAACACGTGGAGCACGCCGTCGATACGGTAGCGTACTTCGAGTCCGTCTTCCTGCGGTTCGATATGGATATCGGAGCAGTTGTCGTCGATGGCCTGGTTGATGAGCAGGTTGACGAACCTGGCGACGGGGGAGACGTCTTCTTCCTCATCGTTTGAAGTGTCGACGATTTTCTTGGCGCTGGCCGCCACTTCGTGCGAGATTTCGTTGAGCTCGGCGTTGGCGCGCAGGAACCGGTTGATGGCTGCTTGGACTTGCGACGCGGTGGCGACCATGGGGATGACTTGCATGCCGGTGGACGCGGAAATGTCGTCGATGGCGGCGAAGTCGTTCGGCTTGGCCATGGCGAGGGCGAGCCGCCCATTGATGATGGAGATCGGCAGCAGCTTGCTGCGGCGGCATAAATCGTCGGGCACCATGTTGACAACGCTTGGATCGACCTGGTATTCGTCCAAGTCAACGAACGGCAGGCTCATATGCCGCGCAAGATCCATCGCCTTGTCACGCTCGGTCTGCTCGTCGACAACACCGGTTTCTTCGCTCTCGGTGTCGTCGGGGGAGTCCGGGCTGGTGGCGGCGTGCCGCGGCGTGCTCGGCGTGAATACCGTGTTGGTGCCCGGAGTGTTGGGGGCCGGGGTGTTGCCATAGGTTGCCCCGATGTTGGAGGTTGGTTCGGGGGTATGGTCGTCCTCGTTGTTCTTTCGTCCGAATGAGAAGAATCCACCTGAGGCGCTCATGACTTCTCTCCCTCTGCTGTGCCCCATACGCCACTGCATGGGGATGCGGAAATACCGTGCCGACTGATTCACTTTCACTATAGCTCATACGTGTTGTGTTGTTCGACTTTTCCGGCGATTTGGTGAACGTCAAAGGTTCTACTCTCGGTGAGAAGCTCATGCGTGGCTGCACGCGGTGTGTCGTGACCTATACTGAAAGAGTTCATACCCCCGTCCAACGGTAGCGGAGGGTGGTGTTGTTGCCCTGACTACATACACAGGGCGGTGAGTTTCGGAGGTGTTCACGGTGCGGTGCGTGAAACAGGCGTTGCGACGCAGAAGCCGCGGCGAGTTAGGTTTTTCCCTGGTTGAGCTGCTGGTTGTGGTTATTATTCTCGGTATTCTGGCTGCCATTGCGGTGCCGATCTACTTGAACCAGCGCAAGGCGGCTTGGCGGAGCTCGGTGGAGTCGGATGTGCGCAATATCTCGATGGTGATGGAAACGGCGCTCGCCGATGAGAAGGGCGACTATAGTAAAATCACCATGACAGGCGGAAAAACGGGTTGCAACAACACCGAATGCACGTTCACCGAAGGTAACACAGGGAAAATCGGTAAGAATACGGTTACGATTTCCAATGGTAATGAGATTACCGTGCAGGTGAATGCTACGTCAAAGCGCATGGAGGCGTGGGGAACGAATGTAGGATTCGATGGGAAATACAAGTATTATTATTACGATTCAACGGGAACCACGGAGTGGCGTCCGACCAGGCCGTGATATTTTCGGCGTGTCGTGTCAAGACCCGCGCGGGAATGCTGTCAGGCGTTGCTGCGCGGGCCTTGTGCGTTGTGGGGTCAAACGTTACACCATGTGGTGCGGGGAATGTCATGGTTTCGTTGCTTGGCGCTGGGGTGCGGAAAACCTGTCGATATAATGACGTTCAGGGCTATATTCTGTGGCACGCATAGGCGCCGGCCACGGAGTCCAGAGTCGGCGAAACAGAGGAGAACCTATGGTGATGAATCAGCAGTCGTCATCGATATCCAGAATCAGGACACTCGGCAGACGTGCCTGCAAACGGTGGCGGAATGAGCGGGGCTTCACTCTGATTGAGGTCATTGTATCGATCGCCTTGGTATTGGTAGCCGGTCTGGCTGCAGCGCAGTTCACCATCACTGCCATTCACACCTCTCACGCTCAGCAGCAACGCGCTGCCGCAGTGAATATCGCCAACGGCTCGCTGGAACAGGCTGAAGCGTTGTTGGGGTCGAATAAACCTCAGGATTATGCCCAGACCTTGGTCAAAGGTGTCAAGGAGAGCGAATCCAAAGCAGCGTGGAAGGCCGTCTCAGATTTGGGTGCGGTGTCCGCTGACGATATGGATCTGTTCTACCAGTCGGATTCCACGTCCGATACCGGTGGCGTAACAGTCAAACGCACGGCGCAACCTGAGGAATCCCGTAGCGGTACCTTCACCGTGTACACCGTGCTGGGCAAGTGCTATCGCAAGCAGGGCACGGCGGCGTGCAAGTCCGCCAGTGCGTTGGGATTGCCGACCGGTGGTCTGCGATCCGGCTCTGCCGATGTGTCGTCGCAAGTGTGGTCGAATACCGATATGCCGATCGCACCATTCAACAATGGCACAGTTAAGTATATTCCTATGCTGCGGGTGATGGTCGCGGTCACCTGGCCTGACGTCGGTGGTTCGACAAAAACCTGCGTCTACGCGACGTCCCGACTGATTGACCCGAATGAAGATAAGGCGATCTGAATGAATGCGAATGGAGGGAAAGCCATGGGTAAGCGAAGTCTGGCATCATTGCTGCGCATCCATGTGCGGAGGGTCAACCGGGGCGAGAGCGGTATGACTTTGGTTGAGATGATGGTGTCTTTGGGTATTTTCATGCTGTTCTCCTCGATGTTCGTCGCTTCGGTGGTTTCTTTTACGCGTGCGACAACCGCAAGCCGGCTGAGGTCGGTTTCGAGCAGCTCCATGACAACCGCTTCTCAACGTATAGAGCGCATGGTGCGGTACGCATCCGACGCTGCGGTCGACCCGTCTGGGGATATCTTGACACTCTATATTCCCGGTGAAGCGGCGACCAAAGCCAATGTGGGCACTACGGGGGTAGGTCAGTGTATCGCCTTGACTTACACACCTGCCACATGGTCCGGAGACACTGTGAACACTTACGGTACGTTGAAATGGCAGTCGCGTGACGAGACGGTCAGTGCGTTCACTGATCGCGGTGTGCTCCTGTCATCCTTGTTCAATAATGAGAGTGCGGCTCCGACATCTGCATCCGGCATATACCGGCAGAAGATGTTCACGTTGGACTCAACAACCAATACTGTCACCTTTTCTCCAGTTGTCGGCGGCTACGCCGGCGGACAGGCGGTGACCAGCAATACTGTGAGCCGGTTCCCCGTAGGCAATGCCGGTGCTGATCCTGATTGGACGATTGCCAAGCATTGTCCGTGATCGTAAGTGACGACGCTTTCTTCGCATAGCGCGTCCCCGCCTGCAAAATGCCGCAGATGGGGACGCGCTATGTCTGGGTGTTTGCGAAACTGGCCGGAAAGACACGCCGAAAGGTGGTTGAAAAGGAAAACGTCAAACGTTCGATGTGCGACACGCCGATGACATCGTTTGCAAAACTGCTATATTCATAACCATCAGCACTGACGAGCTGAACGGGCGAGAGTCCGGAACGCGTATCCAACGTTGGGTATGCGTAGTCCAAAAGTGGCTGCCACGTGGCGGCCGGAGTGGAAGGAACACACAATGAAGAGCGTACAGAAGGCTTTGAAGCGTCGCGCCGACAATGAAAAGGGCTTCACCCTGGTCGAGCTTCTCGTCGTCGTCATCATCCTCGGCATCCTCGCCGCCATCGCTGTCCCGATTTACCTCAACCAGCGCAAGTCCGCTTGGAACGGCACCACCGAGTCCGACGTCAAGAACGCCAGCCTCGTGGTTGAATCGGCAGCTACAACAAACGGCGGAAAGTATACCGGGCTTGTAGCAAGCAACGCGAAGACATGCACTTACGCGCTTACCGATCCGGCGGCTCCGGCTTGCGACATCGCCGGCAACCAGGTTAATCTGTCGAAGGGGGTAACACTTGCTTTTACCTTCACTGATAACGGGTATGTCATCACGGGTACGAATGCAAATGATAGTTCTCTGAAGACCTACTTCTATGATTCTAACGTGGGCAACGTTTCTCACAACTGAGCATAGAACAGTTGGCGGTATAGCCGCTGACTAGTCTGAGGCTCACCATGTAGTAAGCGGTCTGTGCAGACCAAGCAGGTCCGCACAGACCGCTTACACGTTTCCATTCATCACTCATCACATAACACGTACGAATCTGGATGTGCCGGTACCGCGGGGCGGGCCGGACTGACGCGTATCGAAGCCGAACAAGGGAGTACCGATGCCAGCAGAAGTTGCAGCAAAACCGGTGCAGTGGAAGTATGAGGCCATCAGTGTTGATGGCACTACGAAAACCAAAGGCACTGTCGAGGCGATGACACTCGACCAGGCGATCGGGCGCATCCAGAAACTCGGGCTGGTCCCACTCAACGTGGTCGATCCCACCCAAGCGTCAGGTTTGAACAAGAGCCTCGAAATTCCAGGCTTCAAACGTTACCCGTCGAAAAAAGACTTCGCCGTCATGGCGCGCCAGCTCGCCACCATGGTCGGCGCAGGCGTCTCTTTGATTCGCGCCCTTAATATCGTCACCGAGCAGACCCGCAACCAGCAGCTGCGCGACGCGCTCCGCTCCTGCGCAAGCCTCATCGAAAGCGGTAGTTCCTTCTCCGACGCCATGAGTCAGAGCGGCGACATTTTCCCGCCCATCATGATCCACATGGTCAGCGCCGGTGAAGCCGGCGGCTTCCTGGACGACTCGCTGAAAACCGTGGCCGACAACTTCGAATCCGACGTCCGGCTCCAAGGCCAGATCAAATCCGCTATGGCATACCCGGTCATCGTGCTCGTCATCGCGTTCATCCTGGTCGGCGTTATGCTGCTCACCATCGTGCCGAGCTTCGCTTCCATGTATGAGTCCATGGGTGCCCAACTGCCGGCCCTGACCCTGGTGTTGGTTGCGATGGGCAAGGCCGCGCCAATCGTCATTCCGCTGTTGCTTGTCGCAATCTTCGGATTTTCGATCTATTGGCGGCAGAACCGCAACAAGGATTACATCCGCAGCTGGTGGGAGCCGTTCAAACTGCGCGTTCCCGTGTTCGGCCAGTTGAACACGGCGGTCGCATTGAGCCGCTTCTGCCGCAACTTCTCCTCCATGCTGCGATCCGGCGTACCAATCCTCGAGGCGCTCAACATTGTCGGTAAGACGTCCGGCAACTACGCCATCGAAACCGCCTCCATCCGTATTTCCGCAGACGTGGAGAAAGGCTACCGTTTGGCAGACAGCATGGGTAGGGAACCGGTGTTCCCGCAGATGCTCGTGCAAATGGTTTCCATCGGCGAGGATTCCGGTGCCATCGACCAGATGGTGGAAAGCGCCGGCAAAGCCTACGAGGATGAAGTCCAGAGCATCGCCAAGCAGCTCACCTCGCTGCTCGAACCAATCATGATCTGCATTCTTGGTGTTGTTGTCGGCTTCATGGTTGTTGCCCTGTACCTGCCGATGTTCCACATGTTCGACGCCATGAACAGCATGGCATCCTGACCTGCACGGCGGCGCACAGGCCAGCCGAACTACCCCACGATAAGCAAACGAACCACTACACGAGAAATACGAAGAACCTGAGGGAAGGACCGCGGCGATGAAGCAGTCATGGCTATGGAAGCACGTTGAATCACGGGTCGGTGACCGGGTGCGGCGCATGATGCGCGGCAATGAAACCGGTGTCGCCATGCTCATGGCGCTGATTTTCGTGGTGATCCTCATCGTGACCACCACACTCGTGGCGAGCGTGCTCATCGCTCAATTCGCGCCGTACCGCAGGAACACGCAGAACGCCCAGGCGGCAGTAGTGGCCGAGAACGGTTTGCAAAGCGGCCTGAGCTACCTGCGTGAAGCTGAAGCCGGGGCTTCCAGCCTGCTGCCGTCAACAACAACAGATCTGAGCAAAGCATCCCAGGACGATGAATACACGGTTGACACCACATCATCGAGTGGTGTGAAAGTCGTGCTGAACAACGCGTCCGATACCACCTCAACCACATCCACCGCATCGACCGCCGACTACACCACCCGCAACTGGACTTACAGCGTCACCATCCAGTTCTACAAAGACAATCCCGCCACCACCACGTCTGCAACTCCGCTTACCGAACCCCAAGTGAAAAGCGGCAGTGATATCAACTATGCCGCGGTAACCTCGAGCGCATACTTCGACCGCTACGGAAGCGGCCGTACAACTAGCATCAAGCCGATTCGTGTAATGTGGGCTGTCTACCAGTTCGGCGTCAGCAGCACCACAACCATCACCACGCCAACCGTCAGCGGCGGTGGCGGCGGCCGCCTAGGCATGGGCTTCTATGCTGCGGCGCCGTTCAGCATTGTTGGTAGAAAGAACGAGCCAATATGGGGCGACGTTAGCATCACCCCTGGAACTGCAGCAGATGCCGTGCTATCGGGAGAAGTGGCATTTTCCAATGCCGTAAAAGACAGCGGTTCGAAGCAGCTCAATGGCTCCAGCGTCATGAATCCCGCCAACCAGACCTGTATGGTGGCTACGACGCGAGGAGACCTCCGCTTGAATGACAATCTGTCGCTCAACGACATCGTGAATCTCTCCGACCCTGACCCGCTTCCCAAGAAAGGCTCAATTCTGCTTATTCTGCCACAGGCCTACTTGTCAGGAGCGAGCGACGGCAAAGACAAATACACCTATACCGAACAGTGCCAGTCGAATGGTGCATATAAGAACCTGAACAATTGGGTGTATTGGAAAGACAACAGCATTCGCCCAACTTCGCGTCTGAATTTGTGCGTGACCGGTGTGGATATCAACTCGTCCAGTGATATGCCTGCTCGTCTGGAAGAGTGCGGCAATTCGTATGGTCCGAATAATCAATCCGATTATTATACCGATGATCTTGACCATAAGGCGCAGTTTGCCGAGAAAGCCGATCCAAAGAGCCTGCTTAATAAATACCAGAAGTGGGTGTTCTACAACGGATTCATTAATGCCGGATATCTCAACGACAATGCAAAGAAGAAGAGTGATTATATTTCGCAATTCAAGTCGAAACTTACTGCTGATCAACTAAGCTCTTTCGACAGCTTGCCTGAGGCATCCGGATATTCGCTTGGCGGAATCCAGGATTCACAATCCGGCGATGGCGATACGAAAGTGCAGTATCTGTATCTTTCGGATGAGCATGATAAGCTTGATGTCAACGGTGGCTTCAGCGGTGGTAATATCAGTGGCTTCAGCAAAGGTTTCGCCAGCGGTAACTACCGTTATCTCATGTCTACCAACTGGGACCATAATCGTTTGACGAATACCGGTTGGTGGGATGGCAACGGTGCTACGGAGGATGCAACCGCATCTTTTGGACAAGCAGGTGAATCTGGCCGCGCGACCAATCAGTTGGTCAGCGAAACGTCGGGGTACTGCCTCATGGCCACGAATGACGGCAATGACGCATACAGCGATACCTGCTATGTTGGAACAGGGGATTGGAATCCATACTGCTATGTCTCAGAATTCGTCAACAAGGTTGGTAGTAAGGAGACCAATAAAGCGACAGGTTGTGCTACGTCTATCACTCCGGATGGCCGAAATGTCGGAAACGCAAGGAACCGGCATAATAACAAAGAGAGTAAAACAGAAGATGAGAATATAGTAAAAGGTCCAGACGCCTTCCCGTGGAAGAACGATGTTGTGCAATACAACGAGGATCCCGACGGCAACGGTGTACCGACAACCTTGTGGACCTGGGTCGGCAATGACGGTAATGCAGGGAAAAAGTACTACCAGTTCTCCGAATGGTCATCGTCCGGTCGTTTTACCGCTCCGAAGCTCGTCGATTCAGAGGCCGCTGCGACGCACTTCACACGATACAGCAGCAAGGCATCTGACCAGTACAAGAAAGGAACCCTGCAAACGGCCAGTGGTAAGTGCCTGACGGAAATTTACCCCGGTGACACCATCAACGGCACTGCAGCGTATCCAAGAAAAGACGGTCGTACCGCTGTCGCCCTTGTACAGTGCGCCACAGCTGGTACCGATTACATCGTCAAGGATTATCGCGGCCGTGCCATCAAGTCCCAGATTTGGAACGCGGATGTCGCATTCAGCTCGTCAGGCCCTAGCGGCGGCAGTGGTGGCACCACCACCGTCGTTCCCGGGCCGACCACCGCAGGCTCCAACGGTTTCATCTTTACCCGTGAGCTCACCAGGGATGGGAGCATCTGATGGCTCCGGTACTTGTAACATCATTCCGTATGCTCACGGTATCTGCGCAAAGCATGGGGGAGAGTACCCTCGCCTACGGTGATACCGTGACCACGGTGGTGGCTGCCGTATTCGCGTTCGTGCTCGGCTGCGTAATCGGCTCGTTCCTCAACGTGGTCATCTGGCGGGTGCCGAACCATATCAGCCTCGTCAACCCCAAGCGCAGCTTCTGCCCGAACTGCAAAGCGCAGATTGTGTGGTACGACAACATCCCCATCATCTCGTGGCTCGTATTGCGCGCCAAATGCCGCCACTGCCACCAGCCGATCTCCGGGCGCTACCCGGCGGTCGAACTGCTCGGCGGGCTCGCCGCCCTCACCGTCGTACTCGGCGGCGCGTGGCACGCCTACCCGTTGTGGATGCTGCCAGACCTCCTGTTCTTCGCGTGGCTGTCCATCGTCGTCGCGTTCATCGACTTCGACTTCCACAAGATCCTCAACGTCATCATCTACCCGTCCATCATCGTCACACTCCTCCTGCTGGTCATCGCCTCATGGGGGACCGGCTCATGGCCGGCCCTCGGCAGGGCGGCCATCGCCGGGGTTGTGCTCTCGCTGTTTTATCTGCTCCTAGGATTCCTCTGGCCAGGCGGCATGGGAATGGGAGACGTCAAACTTGCCGTGCTCATCGGACTCAACCTCGGGTGGCTCGGCTGGCAACAAGTCATCGTCGGCGGATTCGCCGCATTCATCATCGGAGGTGCAATCAGCGGCATACTGCTCGCAACGAAGCGCGTAACCACCCATGGCGGCATACCATTCGGACCGTCCATGGTCATCGGAGCCTGGGTCGGCATACTGTTCGGCATGCCGATAGCGCAAGCCTACCTGCAACTGGTCGGACTCGCGTAAAAGGAAGAGAATACAGGAGGGACTATGAAGTCCATAGGGGCACTGACCATATCGAATGACTCCATATGTGCGGCAACCATAGCGGAGCCATTCACCAGCAAACCGGTCATCAAAAAATACAAGATGCTACCGCTGCCGCACGGGGCAGTCGTCGACGGCGAAGCCACCAACCGCAACGCCGTCACCGGACTCATCAAAAACATGGTCAAATACGGCGACCTGCCCAAAGAAGACGTCTACATGGTGTATTCCAGTCGACGCATGATCTTCCGCGAAGCAAGCTTCCCGGAAATGCCGCTGCCGGAGCTGCGCGAAACCCTGCCGTTCCAGGCAAAAGACAAGATCGCGCTACCCGTCAACGAATCCCTGCTCGACTTCGTACCCATCCGGCGTGAAGAAACCCAAGGCGGAGCGTTCCTCCACGGGCTCATCGTCGCCACCCTCAGCAACGGCGTCGAACACACCGCGCAAGCCGTTGAAGAAGCAGGCGTCACCATCGAATCCATCGACGCAAGCGCCTTCTCACTCGCCCGCCTGTTCAGCGGGCAAGCCGTCGACCATGCGGCCGCAGTCGTCAACATCGGCGGCAACAGCACCGACGTCGTCATCATCGACCACACGCGACTCGCCTACATGCGCGTCGTACCGTCAGGCGGAGACGACGTCACCGACGCCATCTCCAACTCCATCGGCGTCACCTACGAGCAAGCGCTCGAAATCAAACGCCACATCGGCCTGCAGAACGTGGTCGGCGACGCTCGACTCGAAAAAGCCGAGGAAGCCATCCGCGAAACCATCGCCCAGCTCGTCGTCGGCATCAGGAACACCCTCAACTCCTACGACCAGCAGCACGCACAATCCCCAGTCACCGAAGTCCTCCTCACCGGCCCCGGCTCCGTACTCGTCGGCCTGCCGCCGGTACTGGCCAGCTCGATCGGCAAAGTCGTCAAAATCGCCGACCCGTTCGCACCATTCGAACTGTCCCAAGAAGCCAAGGACCAGAACATGACCGTGCACGCGGCCGACTACGCCGTCGTGCTGGGACTCGCGCTCGGAAGGAGACCGCGATGAGCCTGCTGAACAATAAAAAAGGCAACCATCAGCCAGACAACACCACCCCGAAAGAAGCCGACACCGCGAAGCGCGCCTCACGCAAAGCCCAACGGGCAAGCGCGCCCAAAGGCCGCAACAATCGCGGCACAAGCAAAGAGCACGGCAAAAAGTCCGGGCTCAACATGGACCTTTCACAACTCGGCAAAACCCGCCGCGCCGGCAAGCCCACGCCGGAAGACCAGTGGACCTACCGTGCCGACCTCATGCCCAAATCGATCATCGCGCTCAACCGTGACCGCGACATCCAACGGATCATGAGCTTCGTACTCGCCGGCGTTGTTGTCGTCGCCATCATCGTCACCATCGGCATGCAAGTCGCCGTCGGACGCGCACGTAGCGCCACCGTCGACGCCCAGCAGGAACAAATGTCCCTGCAACGCAAAAAAGCCGAATACAAAGACGTGGAAGACGTCCTCAACTCGCTCGCCGGTACCCGCCAATCCGTGCTCGCCACCCTGTACGCGGAAGTCGACTGGGCAGACGTGGCCAACAACCTCAACAGCGCATTGCCGCCCAACTGCTCCTACCAGAGCGTTTCGCTGAGCGAATACAACGCCACTACGGGCGCAGGCGGATCCGGAAGCGAACAAAGCGTGTGGGGCAACAACGGTGCCATCCAAGTGCAGTTCACCGTCAAATCCGGCGACTTCATCTCCGCACAAACCTTCATCTCCAGCTTCATGCAGCTGCCCGGATACGTGACCGGCGACATCAGCTCCGTCTCTGGAGAAGCCGACAGCGGGTACACGTACACCGGCACCCTGTCGTTCAAGCTTGAACCGTACACCACCGACCGTTCCGACGGCTCCGCAGGCGCAGACAAGGCCGACCGTGAGCTGCTCAAGCAGCTGCGTGAACAGCTTGAAGACCTCGCCGGTGGCAACCAGACCGAAAGCTCCAGCTCCAGCAGCTCGAGCAGTTCGAACTCCAGCTCCAGCGAGTGAGAAGGGACATGAACGATGAAGATCAACAAGCATAAGATCATCTGGATGGTACTCGCCGCGGCTATCGTCGTCGTGCTGCTGATTATGTGGCTCGTCGGCATTTCGCCGAGACGCCAACAGATCGCCGAAGCCAACGCGCAAACCGCGCAAATCGAACAGCAGAACAAGAAGCTCAGCGACGAAATCAGAGATCTCAGCGTCGCAAGTATCAACATTCAGCTGCAGAAAAGCCGACTCGCGCAAATCCAGCGGCAGATTCCGGCAACCTACAACCAGTCCGAGTTCATCGCCTCGCTCAACCAGGCGGCCGCCGACTCCGGCGTGACCATCTCCAGCGTGAGCTTCTCCTCGGCCGTTGACGCGCAGCTGCCCACCGAGGCATCCAACAACATCAGCACCGGTCGACTCGTGCAAGTGCCGGTCACCATTGCCGCTTCCGGCAACTACGATGCGCTGCGAAACTTCGTCAACGGTATCCAGCACATCGAACGCATCGACCTCGCCACCGACGTGAGCTACAGCATCGGTGACGACCCCAACCAGTCGACAGTCTCCATCAACAGCTACATCTGGGCGCTCCTGTCAAGCGAAGTCTCGCACTCCGCGAACGCTTCAGTCAGCTCAGACTCGTCGGCCTCCTCTTCGTCATCCTCCTCAGGTAACTGAGTTGCGTTGACAGCCATCCGGCCGGCCAGTCGCGGACCTCTTCGACAGGCCGGCCGCCACTCCACGCTTCCGGGCGCGTGCCACCTCCCTTCTTATCCCCCTATGGACAGGCGGCACACGTCCGGATCTTTTATGCCCGGGGCATCTGAGGGTGGGGCGGCCGTGTCGGGATGACTGTCCGCGCCACCAGCCGTCACCGTGTGAGGATCCGCTCACACGTTGGCGGTCGGGCGGCGCGGAATCAGCCTGTGGGGGGACGGTCGGGGTGTCATCGTGTGAGGATTGGCTCACAAATCGCCCCGCCCGATCACACAGCACCCCCGTCGCAAGCTGTCATCGTATGCCGGTAAACTAAGCATGCCTAATACGTCAACAAAACCGTCAAACCAGAAGGTGCATTGTGGCTAGTTCTAAACTCGATGAAGTCGTCTCCCTCGCCAAGCGTCGCGGGTTCGTATTCCCCGCCGGCGAAATCTACGGTGGCACCCGTTCCGCGTGGGATTACGGCCCGCTTGGTGTCGCGCTGAAAGACAACATCAAGCGCGAGTGGTGGCGTTCCATGGTCGTCACGCGCGGCGATGTGGTCGGCGTCGACACCTCCATCATCCTGCCGCCGGAAGTGTGGGTCGCATCCGGTCACGTGTCCGTGTTCAACGATCCGCTCATCGAATGCCTCAACTGCCACAAGCGTCAGCGCGCCGACAAGCTTCAGGAATCCTACGCTGAAAAGCACGGCGACAAGATGCCGGAGAACGGTCTCGCCGACATCGTGTGCCCGGATTGCGGTGTGCGCGGTCAGTGGACCGAACCGCGTGACTTCAACATGATGCTGCGCACCCACCTCGGCCCGGTCGAGGACGAGAACTCCCTGCACTATCTGCGTCCGGAAACCGCGCAGGGTATTTTCGTGGATTTCAAGAACGTGATGATGGCGAGCCGTTCCAAGCCGCCGTTTGGTATTGCGAATATGGGCAAGTCCTTCCGTAATGAGATCACGCCCGGCAACTTCATCTTCCGTACGCGTGAGTTCGAGCAGATGGAAATGGAGTTCTTCGTCGAACCTGGCACTGACGAGGACTGGCATCAGTACTGGATCGACACTCGTACCCGCTGGTACCTTGACTTGGGTATCAAGCCGGAGAACCTGCGTCATTACGAGCATCCGAAGGAGAAGCTCGCACATTATTCGAAGCGCACGGTCGATATCGAATACAAGTTCGGCTTCCAAGGCTCCGATTGGGGTGAGCTGGAAGGCATCGCCAACCGCACCGACTTCGACCTGTCCGCGCATGCGAAGCATTCCGGCGAAGACTTGAGCTACTTCAACCAGGCTACCGGCGAAAAGTACGTGCCGTACGTGATTGAACCGGCTGCCGGCCTGACCCGCTCCCTGATGGCTTTCCTCGTGGACGCCTACGACGTGGACGAGGCCCCGAACACCAAGGGTGGCGTGGACAAGCGCACGGTGCTGCGTCTCGACCCGCGTCTGGCCCCGGTCAAGGCCGCGGTCCTGCCGTTGAGCAAGAAGCCGCAGCTGCAAACCATCGCCCACAATCTTGCCGCCGATCTGCGTCAGCACGAGTGGATGATTGATTACGATGAGGCGGGCGCTATCGGCCGTCGCTACCGTCGTGAAGACGAAATCGGCACCCCGCTGTGCATCACCGTTGATTTCGACACCATCGACGATAACGCGGTCACCATCCGCGAGCGTGACACCATGGCGCAGGAGCGTGTCAGCCTTGACAAGGTCGCCGATTATGTGGCGGACCGTGTCAGCGAGAAGCGCGTACGCTACCCTGAAGGCCCGGCCAGCGTGACTGGCGTGAAGGCGGCAGACGGTGGCGTGGACGTTTCGAAGGAAAGCGGGATTGACGAAACCCAGCCGGTGAAGATCGCCGAAGCCGGCGGCCTGTACTGACCGTCCCGATAGGCTACCGCGGTCTGGTTGCCCGGAAATCCAGCGCAACCAGACCGCGGGACGTTACACCGTGGGGTGTTACTGGGAAACGCGTATTCACGCCTCTGCCGCAGTAGTGGGCGAGGCATCGAACAAAACACACAAGGACAACGAGGGTATGAGCAAACACGACGAGGACATCATCGACGAGCGCGGCGATTCTCGACTCGGCGAGGACCCTCGTTCCACGGCCGTCGCCGGTCCGGTACGCATCAATCCGGTAAACCTGGGCCGCATCCACGTGCCAACCCCGGTCATGCTTTCCCCGATGGCGGGGGTCACCAACTGGCCGTTCCGCGTCATCTGTGAAAGCTACGGGCCGGACGGCTTGTACGTCGCTGAAATGATCACCGCCCGTGCACTGGTCGCCCGCAATCCCAAAGCGTTGCGACTGTGCCGTTTTGCTCCCAGCGAGAAGATTCGTTCCTTGCAACTGTATGGGGTTGACCCGTCCATCGTGGAGCAGGCCGCCCGCATTGTCGTAGACAACCATATGGCCGACCATGTCGACCTCAACTTCGGGTGTCCGGTGCCGAAAGTCACGCGTCGCGGCGGCGGCTCGGCACTCCCATGGAAAACCGACCTGTTCACTGAAGTCATCCACCGTGTCGTATCCGTGTGCGAGCCGGCAGGCATTCCGGTGACCGCGAAAATCCGTGTCGGCATCGACCATGAGCATGAGACGTTCCTCGATGCGGGGCATATCGCGCAGGAGGAGGGGTGCGCTGCCGTGACGTTACACGCGCGCACTACCGCCGAATATTATGGCGGCCACTCCGATTGGAGCCGTATCGGCGAACTTGTGGAACATCTGGATATCCCGGTATTCGGCAACGGTGATATTTGGGGTGCTGATGATGCTCTCGCCATGGTCCGGCAGACCGGTTGTGCGGGCGTGGCTATCGGTCGTGGATGCCAAGGCCGCCCGTGGCTGTTCGCTGACATCAAACACGCGTTCGAAGGAAGCGACGAGCGCACGAACCCGAACCTGGGCCAAGTATGCCAAGTGATTGTGCATCATGCTGACCTGCTTACCGAGTTCTATGACGGTGACGAGCGGATGGCCGTGCATGATTTGCGCAAACATATCGCGTGGTATCTCAAAGGCTTCCCGGTTGGCGGTTCGACGCGCAAAGCATTCATGGAATGTGAAAATATTGCGGATGTCAAGCGGGTTATGGACGGACTCGATCCGCAAGCCCCATACCCGTCGCGAGTCATCGACAAGCCTCGCGGACGGGTACGTTACGCGAAAAAAGTACATGTTCCGTATGGTTGGCTGGAATCGAGAACCACCACCCACGAGCAGCGTGAAACGCTTTTCGGTGATGACCCGATGGACGTAAGCTATTGACGGGATGATTGGCGGCGTGTTTGCGACACGTGAACAAATCGCGGTACATACCGAGAAATAACGTATGTTCTACTGGTTTTGCGCTACAGTTGAGCATAACCGTAAGTGACAGGAGACAATGGTGAGCGAGATTGCCCAGACAGACAATTTCAACGATAAGACCAACATCAAGGTTGTGGGGGTTGGCGGAGCCGGTGGCAATGCTGTCAACCGAATGATTGCTGAAGGTCTGCAAAACGTTGAATTCGTGGCCATCAACACTGATGCGAAAGATCTGATGCGTTCAGATGCCGACATCAAGATTGCACTCACCGATGCTACAAGCCGTGGGCTTGGCGCAGGCGCAGACCCGGAGAAGGGCGCCAAAGCCGCACAGGACCACCAGTCCGATATCGAGGAAGCCTTGAAGGGTTCGGACATGGTTTTCGTGACCTGCGGAGAGGGTGGCGGCACCGGTACGGGTGCCAGCCCGATTGTCGCGCGTGCCGCAAAGCAGCAGGGCGCGCTGACCATCGCCGTCGTCACCAAACCGTTCAGCTTTGAAGGCCCGCGGCGCGAAGCTTCCGCGGAACTTGGCATCGAGAACCTGCGCAAAGAAGTCGATGCGATCATCGTCATTCCGAACGACCGTCTGCTTGAGCTTTCAGATAAGTCCATCGGCATCGTTGATGCGTTCAGAACCGCAGATACCGCATTGCTCGCCGGTGTGCAGGGCATCACCGACCTGATGACGAACAATCCTTACATCCATGTGGACTTCTCCGATGTCACCACCATTTTGCGTGGCGCAGGAACCGCGCTGTTCGGCATCGGTTCCGCACGTGGAGAGGATCGCGCCACCCAAGCGGCGGAAATCGCCATCAGCTCGCCGTTGCTCGAGGAAAGCATCGAAGGCGCGCAAGGCGCATTGGTCAATATCGCCGGTCCGACCGACTTCGGTCTGCTCGAAGCGAAGAACGCCGTCGCACTGGTCCAGAAGGCCATCCACCCGGAAGCCCAGATTATTTGGGGTCTTTCCCTTGACGACGCCTATGGCGACGAAGTGAAGGTCACCGTCATCGCCGCAGGCTTCGACAAGACCGTCAAGGAGGCTGAAGCCGCGGCCGCTTCCGCAGCAGCCGCTGACCTTTCCACCGCTTCCGCAGCAGACACCTCCAATGCCGCAGCGGTTTCCGCTCAACCGGTGTCAACCGCGTCTACGAACCCGACACCGAGCGGCAACCTGATCGACGCCGGTGCGCAGAATCCTGCCGCCGCCCAACCGCAGCGTCCGGCAGCGCCGTACATTCCCCAGCAGGCTCCACAGCAGACGCCGAATCCGCAAACCTATGGTTACGGCAACAGCGGCTACAATAACGATGGAGATGCGACCACCGAACACCAGGTCATTGCGCCGAACGATCCGGCAGGCGATCTTGACATCCCTGATTTCCTTCGGTGAGCAGCATACGGCACGAGTAAGCAAAAGGAGCTGAGATGGCTGGGTTCATGAAGAACGCGATGTCCTATCTGGGCATGTCCGACGTGGTCGACGACGATGATGATCTGCTTGAGCAGACGGATGACGACAAGGAATCCAAGTTCGACTCGGATCACACGGTCGCACCCATGTCGTCGTCGCAACCCGCAAGCCAAGCGGCATCCGCCGCGAGCAGGGGAGCGAACCCGTTCCCGAACCGTGTCAATCGCATCACGACGATTCACCCGAAAACCTACGATGACGCGCAAATGGTGGGTCGCGCGATTCGCGACGGCGTTCCCGTGGTGCTGAACCTCACCGGTGTACCGGAAGCCATCGCGTATCGCATCGTCGATTTCTCCGCCGGTGTGGTGTTCGGCGTGCGCGGTTCCATCGAACGTGTGACGCCACGCGTATTCCTGCTCAGCCCAGCGCAAATCAACATCAAGGTTGAGGAACCGGAATCGAAGGCGGCGGGACGCGACCTGTTCAACGACTGACCGACTGATAGGCCTGTCCGCTGGCACACCTGTCTCCTGATGCCGGCAGCGTACGGGATATCACGTTGCGGAGGACTTCGGTGAGCGCGAAATCACCGAAGCCCTCCTGCTATGCTTGCCCCTATGATTTCCTCTGCGGTTGCCATCGTTTTCCGAATTATCGATTGGGCTATTGGTGCGTATATCACTGTTCTGTTCATTCGCATGATTCTTGACTGGGCGTTCATGCTCGCCCCGCGCTGGCGGCCGAGCGGTGTAGTCGCCGACATCATCAACGTCATCTATGATCTGACCGAGCCGCCGCTCAGATGGCTGCGCCGGTATATCCCGCCGCTGCAAATGGGGCCGATCGCTTTCGACCTGAGTTTCATGGTGCTGTACTTCGTGCTGGTCATCCTCCAAGTGCTGATCTGACCCTACCGATTCCGTCTTGGTGTGTTCCGGTGCGTAACCTGCCCCGCCCGAGCGTCACAGGCAGGGTGTCGGTGAGTCTCTCGGGGAGGGGGCTATTCTATGGGCTCCGGATTCCCGCCGGATGCGGGAGAAAAACGCCGAATCCGCCGACACGATGGTGATCTCCCGGGACAACTGCACAATCCAACGGTGTTTCGCAAGAACTCCCAATCACATCGTTGAAATCATGCGGATCGCATAATCCTGCCGCCGGGAGTTTTCCCGCGGATCGGCATAATCGCGATAATCTCCCACGTAAACCGGGATGATATGCGTTGGCGTCCTGCCTGCACGTAACGCTCCGATCGCCTCGGGAAGCATACGCCGGCATCTGTGCAATCGGATATCATCCAGCCGCAAGCAGATGCCGCAAGAGGTTGCCGCAAGTCGCCTGTCGCCATAACATCAAACGTGACACGTAAAAAAAGACCCCGAAAACGGTCAGAAATGCATGGAGGTCGTGCTAGCATCGGTATAGATACCGTCACAGCGAGGGCATTACTCAAAGCGAGGTGGAGATTTATGGCTCTTTTGACGCCTAAAGATATTAGGGAGCATACCTTCCAAACGGTACGCTTCAAGGAAGGCTATGACGTCGACGAGGTCGATGACTTCCTTGACCAGGTAACCGAGACCGTGGAGGCTCTCGGCAAGCAGGCGATGCAGAATGGCCCCGCCACGCAGCCGCTTGGGCAAGATGTGGCGAATCTCAACGCCAAGATTTCTGAGCTGAACAACCAGATTGAAGCGCTCAAGAAGGAAAACGCTGGACTCAAAGCTTCCGCTGCTGCGGCTCCCGCAACTCCTGCCGGCAATGCTGCCGATGCTGAGAAGGCCGCGAAGGCCACAGCCGATCTGAGCAAGGCCGAAGAGAACAATCGTGCGCTCGCATCGCAGAATGATCAGTTCAAGCGCCAGAACGAGCAGCTCATCGCTCAAAGCAACCAGCTGCGTTCGCAGAATGAGCAGGCGAAGGCCCAGACTGAGCAGCTTAAGGCTCAAAACACTCAGCTCAAGACCCAGCTTGAACGTCTCAGCGCTCAGGTTGACCAGCTGACCGCGCAGGCCGCTAAGGAATCCGGTAACAAGGATGTCGCCGCTCAGTTGGCCGCCGTCACGCGTGAACGCGACGAGTTCCGCGCAGACACCGAAAACCTCAGCCGTGAGCTGGCCACCGCCCGTCAGCAGCTGGCAGTCCAGCAGCAGGCCGGTAATCAGGTCAAGGACCTGCAGCGTCAGCTCGAAGAGTCCCGCGAACGCGAGAACAAGCTGCGCACGCAGATTGAGAAGGTCGAGCCGAGCACTGAAACCGGCAGCCTGCAGAAGATCGCCGGCGCTGCGCAGGGTGCGTCCAGCGAGCCTGAACGCGCCACCGCAATGCTCACCCTCGCCATGCAGCTGCATGACCAGTACGTTGACAAGGGCAAGGCGAAGGCCAAGGAAATCACCGAAGCCAGCCAAGCCAAGTATGAGGAACTCGTCACCAAGGCGAACGACTACTCCAGCCGCACCCGCACCGAGGCTGACGATTACAGCAAGGGTGCCCGTGCTGACGCCGACGAGTACAACAAGCGCGTGCATGCCGAAGCTGACGGCTACTCCGTCAAGACCCGTCAGGATGCTGACCTGTACGCCAAGAACAAGCGTGAAGAGGCGGACAACTACGAGGCTGAAGTCCAGCGTCGTGCCGCCGATTACGACAACAAGACCCGTACTGGTGCCGACAATTACGCCAAGCAGGTTCGCGGCGAGCTCGAGAACCAGGTGAAGGTCATCGAAGGCAACATCCAGGGTCTCAAGCAGTTCGAAACTGAATACCGTACGCGGCTCACCGATTTCCTCGGCCAGCTGATGAACCAGGTGTCCGATTCGAACGCGTACAGCAAGGTGGACCAGTCCCAGTCCGGCCCGCGCAAGCACTGAGCGCAGCTGACACTGGTACAGGTTCGTCAGGTTTGGGTTCTATGAACAACCTAGCAACAAGACGGCCACGTCGTTTGTACGTGGCCGTCTTTGCCGTAGCGGCAATCATCGTGCTCATCCTTGATCAGGGGAGCAAGGCGTGGGCGAAACAGGCGTTGGCAGACGGGCGCACCGTTGAGGTGATTCCGCGTTTGCTGAACTTTGTTCTCGTGCATAATCCGGGAGCGTCATTGGGCTTCGCATCGGGGCACACCTGGATTATCGCGCTGGCCGCGATTGTGGTGTGCATACTGCTGGCTGTCGCATCAGCTGTAACTGATTCGGTGGAATGGGCGGTGATGCTGGGCATCACATTCGGTGGCGCGGCAGGCAACGTGATTGACCGTATCGCTTACGCGGATGGTTTCCTGAACGGCAAGGTCGTGGATTTCATCGATTACGGCTGGTCGGTCGGTAATGTCGCGGATATTTTCTTGTGCGTCGCCGGCGTCTACGCGGTTGTGCTCGTGCTGCGGGGTGTTCCGTTCCGACACGCCTCGGATATCGCGGATGAGAACGCCGATCAGAACGCTCAGGACCATGATCGCGGGGTGAACAGTCGGGGGAGTGAGGACCGATGAGCCGCATCGCCCCCGCCCCAGACGCGCTGATCGGCAAGCGATTCGATGTCGCCGTCTCCAAAATGCTCGGTATTTCCCGCGCGAAAGCCGCCGAACTGGTTGAAACCAGCCAGGTGCGCGGCTTCAACCGTGACATGGCGAAATCAAGCATCCTGATGGACGGCGATATCGTCGAATTCGATATCGCCGAGGAGCGCGTGGAACCGGAACCGGTAGCCGAAGACATGGCCGTCGTCTATGAGGATGACGACGTCGTTGTCGTTGACAAGCCCGTCGGTGTCGCCGCCCACGCGTCCGCCGGGTGGACCGGCCCGACCGTGCTCGGCAGCCTCCTGCAACGCGGCGTACACATCACATCCATGGGTGCGGCCGGACGGCAGGGTATCGTCAGTCGGCTTGATGTCGGCACCAGCGGGCTTATGCTCGTATGCAAATCCGACCTCGCGTATAAGGAGATGCGCCGGCAATTCGCCGAACATGAGGTCGTGAAAACCTATCACGCGCTTGTCCAAGGCAATTTGAAAGAAGACAAAGCGACGATTGAAGCGCCGATTGGGCGGGCGAAAGTCTCCGACTTCCGGTTCACCGTGACCCCCACCGGCAAGGAAGCCATCACCCATTGGGATGTGCTCGAACGTTTCGGCGAAGCGACGTTGGTGAAGATCAATCTTGAAACCGGCCGTACTCATCAGATTCGCGTCCACTTCTCGTCCATCGGCCACCCCCTGGTGGGCGACCCGATGTACGGCGCCAATCCGGTGATGGCGAAAGAGCTGGGGCTTGAACGCCAGTGGCTGCACGCCATGCAGCTGGAATTCCGCCATCCGCGCACCCGCGTGTGGACAACCGTCAAGTCGCATTATCCCGCGGATCTGCAACACGCGTTGGATTCGCTGGAAGCCAAGCACGCCACGCCGCCGGTCAACTCGCTTGGTTAGCATGGACGGCATGACTGATTCCGGAAACTTCGTTCAACTGCACAACCACACGCATTATTCACTGCTTGATGGTGCTTCGAAAATCCCGGATCTGGTCAAGCGTGTCAAAGAGCTTGGCATGCCGGCTGTCGGCATCACCGACCACGGCAATATGCATGGCGCCTATGAGCTGTGGCGCAACGCGGTCGATCAGGGTATCAAGCCGATCATAGGCATCGAAGCGTATGTGACGCCGGAAACCGCGCGTCAGGACAAAACCCGCGTCTCCTGGGACACCAGCTGGGTGCCGCAACCGCATCACGAACGCAATCCTGACGACGTTTCCGGCGGCGGTCTGATCACCCACTTGACCCTGTGGGCGGAGAACGACGAGGGGCTCGTCAACCTCATAAAAGCCTCGTCCGTCGCCAATCTTGAGGGTCGCGTCATGCGCTACCCGCGTATGGACAAGGAAGTGCTCCAGCGTTACCACAAGGGCGTCATCTGCTCGTCAGGCTGCCCTTCGGGCATCATCCAGACGCGTCTGCGGCTCGGGCAATTCGACGAAGCCCTGCGTGCTGCCGGTGAGATGCAGGATATTTTCGGCAAAGACAATTTCTACATCGAGCTCATGGATCACGGGCTCGAAATCGAGAAGCGCGTCACCAAAGACCTGCTCACCATCGCCAAGAAGCTGAACGCCCCGCTGCTCGCCACCAACGACTCCCATTACGTGCATGAGGCGGACCGCGACGCACAGGACGCGATGCTGTGCATCAACTCCGGCTCGCGGCTGGACGATCCGGATCGGTTCAAATTCGACGGTTCCGGCTATTACATCAAATCCGCGCAGGAAATGCGCGACCTGTTCAAAGAACTGCCCGAAGCGTGCGACAATACGCTCGCCATCGCCGACCGGTGCAACGTGATCTTCGACGATCACGAAGACGGCGCGTTCATGCCGCGTTTCGACTGCCCCGAAGGCTGGGATGAGACCTCGCTGTTCCTCAAGCATGTGGATGAAGGCCTCAAACGCCGCTACGACGGCAATCCGCCGATCGAAGTGCTTAAACAGGCCGACTACGAGTGCGGCGTCATCTGCCAGATGCAGTTCTGCGGCTACTTCCTTGTCGTCGCCGACTACATCAACTGGGCGAAATCGCATGGTGTAATGGTCGGGCCCGGCCGCGGTTCCGCGGCAGGCTCCATGGTCGCCTACGCCATGGGCATCACCGAACTCGACCCGCTCAAACACGGTCTGATCTTCGAACGCTTCCTCAACCCAGAACGCGTCTCCCTGCCGGATATCGACGTCGACTTCGACCCCGACGGCCGTATGAAAGTCCTCGACTACGTGGCCAACAAGTACGGGCATGACAAAGTCGCCCAATGCGTGATCTACGGCACCATCAAAACCAAGCAGGCGTTGAAGGACTCCGCCCGTATCATGGGCTACGAGTTCTCCGTGGGTGAGCGCATCACCAAGGCGCTGCCGCCCAGCAAGAACGGCAAGGATGCGAGCCTGCATGATATTTTCGACCCCACGTCGAAGCGGTATGCAGAGGCCCGCGAGTTCCGCGAACTGTATGATGCCGACCCGGACGCCAAGCGCATCACCGAGGAAGCCAAAGGTATTGAAGGGCTGATCCGCCAGACCGGTGTGCACGCGTGCGCGACGATCATGGGTTCCGAACCGATCACTGACACGTCGCCGCTGCTGGAACGCACTGACGGCACCATCACCACCACGTTCGAATACCATACGTGCGAAACGCTCGGCTTGGTGAAAATGGATTTCCTTGGCTTGTCCAACTTGACGGTAATCCGGGACACGCTGACCAATATCCGCAATAACGGCAAGGAGCCGATCGACTATACGAAAATCCCGCTTGACGACAAGCCGACGTACGAGCTGCTCGCCCGTGGCGACACGCTGGGCGTGTTCCAGCTCGATTCCGACGGTATGCGCGCGCTGCTGAAAACCTTGAAGCCGGATAACTTCAACGATATTTCCGCACTGATTGCGTTGTACCGGCCTGGTCCGATGGATATGGATTCGCATAACAACTATGCGAAACGTAAGAACGGGTTGCAGAAGATCACGCCGATTCATCCGGAGGTGGCTGAACCACTGAAGGAGGTGCTGGACGAGACTTACGGTCTGATTGTCTACCAGGAGCAGGTGCAGTCGGCGGCACGAATCCTCGCTGGGTATTCGCTGGGCAAGGCGGACGTGCTGCGTCGAGCGATGGGTAAGAAGAAGCCCGAAGTGCTGGCCAAGGAGAAAGTCCCGTTCTTCCAAGGCATGAAGGAGCACGGCTATTCGATGGAGGCCGCGCAGGCGGTGTGGGATATCCTGGTCCCGTTCTCCGGGTATGCGTTCAACAAGGCGCATTCCGCCGCCTACGGGTTGATTTCGTACTGGACGGCGTATCTGAAGACGCATTACCCGGTCGAATTCATGGCCGCCCTGTTGCAAAACGAGCGCACGAACAAGGACAAGACCGCACTGTACTTGGGCGAGGCCCGACGCATGGGCATCAAGGTACTGCCGCCGGATGTCAACGAGTCGCGGCTCGAGTATTCGGCAGTCGGCGATGTCGTACGTTTCGGCTTGGGCGCTATCCGCAACGTGGGTGATAAGGCGGTTGCGGATATCATCGCGGAGCGTGAGACGGGGCGCGGCAAATTCGTGAATTTCATGGATTTCGTCCGTCGCGTGCCGGTGACCGCGTTGAACCGTCGTCTGGTGGAATCCTTGATTAAGGCGGGCGCGTTCGATTCAATCGACCCGAACCGTCGGGCGCTTTACGAGATTCATGAGACGGCGATCGAATCGGTAATCGGGCTTAAACGCAAGCAGGCGGAAGGCCAGTTTGATCTGTTTGCCGATGATGACGATGGGGGCGCCGACACGATGGGCGACGCTCTGGTCGTGGTGCCGGACATCGAGGAGTGGGATAAGAAAACCAAGCTGAATTTCGAACGTGAAATGCTCGGCTTGTACGTGTCCGACCACCCGTTGAGCGGGATGACCGCGATTTTGGCGAACCTGCGGGAAATGTCCATCGCCCATCTGATCGATCGGGCGAAAACCATGGGCGACGGCCAGCAGGTCACTATCGCCGGCTTGGTCACGAACGTGGATCGACGCGTGTCCAAGAAAGGCAATCCGTGGGCCATCGTGACGGTGGAGGATATGGAAAGCTCCATCCAGTGCATGTTCTTCGGCAAGGTGTATGAAGCCGCCGCCGCGCAACTGGCCATCGACGAGGTTGTGCAGGTGCGCGGCCAAGTGGAGGTTCGTGATGAGACGGTGAGTTTGCGCGCCACTGAAATGCAAGTGCCGTCGTTGGACGCCGAGGACGCTCGACCGGTGGTAATCACCCTGCCGCAGGTGGCGCTTGACCGTGAGCATGTGATGCAGCTCGGCCACGTGCTCATGAACCATCCGGGGTATTGCCCGGTGAAGCTGGCGATTATAGGGGAGAAGGGCGATGCGCAAGTACTGACCTTCGGTGACCGGTTCCGGGTCAAGCGTGACACGTCGCTGTTCGCGGAGATCAAGATTCTCTTCGGGCCAAGCTGCTTGCCCGCCGCCTGAGATGTGGGGTATCTGCCTGCCGTGTGACGCAACGGTTGCATGGCGGGCGGATGCCTCGGTTTGGGCGGGCTGCGGGGGAGATATCGCCTTGCGGTGTGACACCATCGTCGCACGGCGGCCGGGTAGCGTCACCCTCCGCCGGAATCGTCGGGGTATCTGGCTGCGGTGTGACGGAATCGTCGCACGGCGGGACGATGGCACGGCAGTTGACAGAGACGTATCAGGTATCCGGCCGCGGTGTAACCGGCTGGTCGCACCACAGTCGGGTAGCATCCGGCCGGAACGGGCTGTGGCGACCACGCGTAAGCCCGGCCGGTTGCATCTCAGCATGTGACAGCGAATCGGCGTTTCCGCTGGTAAGGTTTTCGCCCGTTGCTACCATGTGGGATTATGAGTGACAATACGATGCGAATCATTGACCTGCGCGGAAAGCGCCTCACCCGTGCCGAGATGCTGGCAGCGATGCCACGTGCCGAGATGGGCACGAAGGAAGCCACCGATTTGGTGCGTCCGATCCTCGACGATGTCCGTGACCGCGGTGCTGCGGCCCTGCGTGACTTCGAGGAGAAATTCGACCACGTGCGTCCTGAACACCTGCGCGTACCCGCTGAAGCGATGAAGCAGGCACTTGACGAGCTTGATCCCGAAGTGCGCGCCGCCATCGAAGAGTCCGTCCACCGCAGCCGCGCCGTGTCCGCATCCCAAGTGCCGCAAGACTTCCACACTGATTTGGCGCCCGGCGCCCGTGTCGCGGAGCGTTGGATCCCCATCCAGCGTGTCGGCCTGTACGTGCCCGGTGGCAAGGCCGTGTACCCAAGCTCGGTCATCATGAACGTGGTGCCCGCCCAGACGGCCGGCGTCGAATCGCTCGCCATCGCCACCCCGCCGAGCAAGGCGACCGCCGACGGTCTGCCCGACAAGACAATCCTCGCCACCTGCGCCATCCTCGGCGTTGACGAGGTGTACGCGGTCGGTGGCGCCCAAGCCATCGCCATGTTCGCCTATGGCGCCAAAGGCTCCGAACCGCAGGACGGCGAGATCCTGTGCGAACCGGTCGACAAGATCACCGGCCCGGGTAACATCTTCGTCGCCACCGCCAAGAGCATGGTGTCCGGCATCGTCGGCATCGACGCGGTCGCCGGCCCCACGGAAATCGCCATCATCGCCGATAAGGACGCGAACCCCAGCTGGGTTGCCGCCGATCTGATCGGCCAGGCCGAGCACGACGAGCTCGCCGGCTCCGTCCTGATCACCGATTGCGAGGACCTCGCCCAGCAGGTGCAAGCCAGCCTCGACCAGCGCGTGCCCCGCACCGAGCACGCCGAGCGTGTCGCCACTTCGCTGACCGGCCGCCAGTCCGGCATCATCCTGACCGACAATCTCGACCAGTCCATCGACGCCGCCAACGCGTATGCGGCGGAACACTTGGAAATCCAGACCGCCGACCCGGACGCCGTGGTGCCGCGCATCAAGAACGCTGGCGCGATCTTCCGCGGCCCGTACTCGCCGGTCCCGCTGGGCGACTACATGTCCGGCTCGAACCACGTGCTGCCGACCTCCGGCACCGCGCGTTTCGCCTCCGGCCTTGGCGTACACACCTTCATGAAGCCGGTCGAAGTCATCGAATACGACGAGGAAGGCCTCAAAGCACTCGCCGCCCGCATCAACACCTTCGCCGTCTCCGAGGACCTGCCCGCCCACGGTGAGAGCGTGCTGAGCCGTTTCATCGCCGACCCGTACGACAAGGCGACCATCAAGCAGCAGGAAGAGCAGGCGGGCCTGCGATGAGCGAAAACACCATCCCCGCAAGCCTGCCGCTGCGTAACGACCTGATCGGCGAGGAACCGTATGGCGCCCCGCAGCTTGACGTGCCGGTATGCCTCAACGTCAACGAGAACCCGTACCCGCCGAACCCGGACGTCATCGACACCATCGTCGAGCGCGTCCGCGAAATCGCGCCCACGCTCAACCGCTACCCGGATCGCGAGCATATCAAACTGCGCCAGGCGTTCAGCGACTACCTCGCCAAGGAGTCCGGCGCCCGGCTTGACATCAGCCAGCTGTGGGGCGCGAACGGGTCGAACGAGATCATGCTCCAGCTGTTCCAAGCGTTCGGCGGACCGGGGCGTACCGCGTTGAGCTGCGACCCCACGTATTCGATGTACCCCGAGTACGCGCGCGACACGTTCACCGGATGGAAAGTCGTCCACCGCAACGCCGATTTCACGCTTGATGTGGATCGCACCATCGAAGCGATCAACGAGATCAAGCCGTCCATGGTGCTGCTGACCAGCCCGAACAACCCGACCGGCACGCCGCTGCCGCTCGAAGACACCGAACGCCTGCTCGCCGCCTGCGAACAGGCGGACGTCGCCGGCGCGGCGCCAGGAGTCCACCCGATTCTCGTCATCGACGAGGCTTACGTGGAGTTCCGCAACCCGGGCACGCCGAGTGCGGTCAGTCTCATCAACAAGCATGAGAACCTCGCGGTCAGCCGTACCATGAGTAAAGCGTTCGCCTATGCGGGCGCGCGCGTCGGCTACCTCGCCGCCTCGAAAGGCATCATCGACAGCGTGCGTATCGTGCGCATGCCGTACCACCTGTCCGCCGTGACCCAGGCCGTCGCCCTCGCCGCGTTCGAACACACCGACGAACAGCTCAGCCGCGTCGCCCACCTGCGTGAAGTACGCAACCAGACCGCGGCATGGTTGAAAAGCCAGACCTACAAGGGCATCCCGCTTGAAGTCGCGGATTCCGAATCGAACTTCCTGCTGTTCGGCGGGCATTTCGACAACCGTGAACGCATCTTCCAAGAGCTGCTTGACCGCGGCGTCCTCATCCGCGTGGTTGGCCCCGACGGCTGGTTGCGCGTATGCATGGGCACCGACGACGAGATGGCACGCTTCCGCGAAGCGCTCACACAAGTGCTACGCATCGTGGAAGCCGAATAACCCGCTCGACGCAACCCGTCCACGCGGATCACGACACGAGCATTGACCCGAACCGTACCGACCCGGCCTGCCAGTGCAGGCCGGAGCTGAGGAGGAAAGATGGCACGTACAGCCCACATCGTGCGCAAGACCAGCGAGTCGACCATCGACCTGTCACTGGACCTTGACGGCACGGGCAAAACCCAGATCGACACGTCAGTGCCCTTCTACAACCACATGATGACCGCACTCGGCAAGCATTCGCTCATCGACTTGAACATCAAGGCGAGCGGCGACACCGACATCGACGTGCATCACACCGTCGAAGACACCGCCATCGTATTCGGCGAAGCCCTGCGCCAAGCCCTCGGCGACAAACGCGGCATCCGTCGTTTCGCCGACGCGACCGTCCCGCTGGATGAGGCGCTCGCCAAAGCGGTTATCGACATTTCCGGACGCCCATACGTCGTATGCTCCGGCGAACCGGAAGGCTTCGAATATTGCATGATCGGCGGGCATTTCACCGGTTCGCTCGTCCGGCACGTCATGGAATCCATCGCCTTGCACGCCGGCATCTGCCTGCATCTGCAGTTACTTGCCGGCCGTGACCCGCATCATATCGCGGAAGCCGAATTCAAGGCAGTCGCCCGCGCACTGCGGTTCGCCATCGAGCCTGATCCGCGGGTTGACGGCATTCCCAGCACCAAGGGAGCCTTGTGATGGCTGACGACACCAACAAACCGGACGGTCCGGACGGTTCGCCGTCTTCCGATAACTCCGGTTTTGACGGTACTTCGGGCGCTTCCGACAACCTCAACGGTGACGACCTGCATTTCAACGATGCCGAACTTGAAGCGGCTATGGCTGATTTCGAGCGGGAATTCAATCAAGACACGGCCGGCGATAATGCCGGCAGCGGCAGTCCTGACAGCGGCAACAGCGATGACACCACGGATTCACCGATTGCGGACCATACATCCGAGTCCGACATGCCCGACGCTTCCGATATCGACAACCTCGACAGCATCGAAGACCTCGACAATGCCGCGAACGGTGCGCAAACACGCGAATCCGCCATCGAAACCAGCTTCGATGACGAACTGCAAGGCCTGCTCGGCAACAAAGCGAAAGCCGCGGTCATCATCACGCGACTGACCTCCGCCGAACTGCTCGCCGCCTTCTGCCAGCTCAGCGACATCAGCGCCATCTGCCTGGACGACCCGCAAGGCGCGGTCGCCGTGCTGCGCAACCTCAATGGTGACGGGCCGGAAGCCGCAGCCAAAGACCTGACCACCGTCGTATCCGGCATGCCTGCCGTCCTGGTCGTCAACCGTGCGGACAAGCTCGAAGCGACCATGTACCTGCTCGGCGAAACCAGAGACAACTTCGCTCCGCCGCTCCTGTTCTCCGCCGCAGCGCCATTCGTCGAGGACCTCATGCTGGGCATCACCCCGCTTGACGACATCCTCGCCGACAACACCAGTTACGATGCCGCGGCACTCACCCGCGAACAAGCACTGGCAATACTGGCACGGCACACCAAATTCGGACGCGGCAACTCGTCCATCGCCTGACCGCCACCGCACAACGAAACAATCGCAGAGTAGCGTGAAAACGCTGCACACGTCGGCACAACCGCACACGTACGCCGCACAACGCGCGCGACAGAAGAAAGGACAACGATGACATCGGTAGTGGTCTTCGACTACGGTTTCGGCAATGTACGCTCCATGGTGCGTGCGCTCGCCAATCTCGGTTTGGACGTGACACTCACGTCAGACCACCGTCAGGCCATCGAGGCTGACGGTCTGGTCGTCCCCGGCGTCGGCGCGTTCGGCGCATGCGTGACCAGCCTGCGTGAAGTCGGCGGCGACCGCGTAGTACTTGATCGCTTACGTGCGGGACGCCCCGTACTGGGCGTGTGCGTCGGCGAACAAATCATGTTCGACCACGGCAATGAGCACGGTGAACCCGCTGACGGTCTGGGACTGATCCGCGGCGACGTGAACCTGCTGGACGCGGACGTGGTCCCGCACATGGGTTGGGACACCGTCGAAGCCCCCGACGATTCCGTACTGCTGCACGGCCTGGGAGACGAGCGTTTCTACTTCGTACACTCCTACGCGGCCATGGACGCCCAACCGGCGGACCTGTCCGCGGAACAGATCGACTTCGGTGGAGCCGAACAGCGCGTGACATGGTGCACGTACGGCCGCAGCCGGTTCGTCGCCGCCTATGAGCGCGGCCCCCTGTTCGCCACCCAGTTCCACCCGGAGAAATCCGCGGAAGCGGGCGCCCAGCTGTTGCGCAACTGGGTCGCAACATTCTGAACGCCAGCACCCCTGCCATTGCCATGGGCGACACCGCACCGGCAATGACAGGCACGCCAGTGAAGGCACAGCCGTAATCAGTATCAAAACCATCGCCGGAAAACCGGCATTATCAGCGGGCTGACCCGCAGAAACGAGAACACCATGGCACTCACCCTGCTTCCGGCAGTAGACGTCCGAGACGGCAAAGCGGTCCGCCTGCGTCAAGGCGAATCCGGCTCCGAAACCGACTACGGCAGCCCGCTCGAAGCCGCCCGCACATGGGTGGAATCAGGCGCGCAATGGATCCACCTGGTCGACCTTGACGCCGCGTTCGGCACCGGCAACAACCGCGATCAGCTGGGTGCCATCGTCAAGGAGCTGGGCGACAAGGTCAACATCGAACTCAGCGGCGGCGTGCGTGACGACGACAGCCTCGACGCCGCCCTGCAAGCCGGCGCCGCACGCGTGAACATCGGTACCGCCGCACTCGAGAATCCCGAATGGACCGCCTCGGTCATCAAGAAGTACGGTGATCGTGTCGCCGTCGGCTTGGACGTGCGAGGACACACGCTCGCCGCCCGAGGCTGGGTCAAGGAAGGCGGCGACCTGTTCGAAACCATGACGTTCCTCGACTCCGTAGGCTGCTCACGATACGTGGTCACCGACGTCGCCCGCGACGGCATGATGAGCGGCCCGAATCTGACGCTCCTGCGCGAAGTCGCCGAACGTACCGACGCCCACGTCACCGCTTCCGGCGGTATCAGCAGCCTCGACGACCTGCGCGCCATCAAAGAACTCGCCCCGCTCGGTGTCGACGCGGCGATTCTCGGCAAATCCCTGTACGCACGCGCTTTCACCCTGGAAGAAGCGCTCAACGTCGCACAGTAACCCCATGCCCTGCGGCCGCACCCGCAAGCCGGCGACAACCACGATACGTGTGATACCGGCAACGTATCACACAATCGCATCCCGTCGCCGGCCTGCGAAATCCGCAGTATAATCAGCAATCGACAACGCAAACCGATGCTCGCGCACAGCAATGACGCAACCGCGTAGCATGTCCGTAATAATTCGATGGGACGATGAGACCTATGGATAAACAGCAAGAGTTCGCCCTGCGCACGGTGGAAGAACGAGACGTGCGCTTCATCCGACTATGGTTCACGGATGTGCTGGGAACACTGAAATCAGTGGCCATCGCCCCCGCCGAACTCGAAGCGGCGTTCGAGGAAGGGCTTGGCTTCGACGGATCGTCGATCGAAGGCATGACCCGCGTTTCCGAAGATGACATGATCGTCAAACCCGATCCGTCCACCTTCCAAATCCTGCCATGGCGTGGAGGCCCGCAAGGCACCGCGCGCATGTTCTGCGACATTCTCACCCCCGACGGGGAGCCGTCCCTCGGCGATCCACGCCACGTGCTCAAGCAGGCGCTCGCCAAGGCGAAAGAAAAAGGCTTCACCTTCTACGTCCACCCGGAAATCGAATTCTACCTGTTCGAAAACCAAGAGGACTGGTCCCAAGCCCCCAAGCCGATCGATGAGGGCGGCTACTTCGACCATGTGCCGCGCAGCCCTGGGATGGACTTCCGCCGTGCGACCGTCAACATGCTCGAACAGATGGGTATTTCCGTCGAATACTCGCATCATGAGGCCGGACCCGGCCAGAACGAGATCGACCTGCGGTACGCTGACGCGCTGACCACCGCGGATAACATCATGACCTTCCGCACCGTGGTCAAGGAGATTTCCCTCGAACGCGGTATTCATGCGACCTTCATGCCCAAGCCGCTCGCCGACCAGCCGGGCTCCGGTATGCACACGCATCTGAGCCTGTTCGAAGGTGATTCCAACGCCTTCTACGAGGCGGGCCAGGAGTTCAACATGTCGCTTATCGCCCGCCAGTTTGCCGCCGGCATCCTGTACCATGCGGCGGAGATCTGCGCGGTCACCGACCAGTACGTCAACTCGTACAAGCGTCTGTGGGGCGGCGCGGAAGCGCCGAGCTACATCTGCTGGGGCCACAACAACCGGTCCGCGCTGCTGCGCATCCCGCAGTACAAGCCGGGCAAGGGCAATTCCGCTCGCATGGAGTTCCGTGCGCTCGACCCGGCCGTCAACCCGTACCTTGCGTTCTCCGTGCTGCTGGCCGCCGGCCTCGACGGTATCGAACAGCAGATGACCTTGGGTGAGCCGACCAGCGACGACGTGTGGGAGCTGACCGACGCCGAACGCAAGGCGATGGGCATCCAGCCGTTGCCGGAATCGCTTGACGAAGCACTCAAGATCATGGAGAAGTCCGATTTCGTGGCCGGTGTCTTGGGCGAGCACGCCTTCGAATACTTCCTGCGCAACAAGCACCAGGAGTGGGAGGAATACCGCCGTCAAGTGACGCCGTACGAACTCGGCAAGTACTTGCAGCGCCTGTAATCCTTCAGGTTGTTGGGTGTAACCGTGCCCCGTTGCGACTGGATCGCAGCGGGGCACGGTCGTTTCGTGCGCTTGGTGGTGTTGGAGCCGTTGGGGTGCTTCGTGCCGATGACGCTACGGGAGGTTCCGGTGGTTGTCGTCATCCGATGACATCGGCAGGATGGGGCACAACCGATACGGAGCGAAGCAGCTGGATTGTCAAACGATTGACACGCTGAACAAGGATTCAGGCACGCCCGGTGGTTCACTAGGGTGGGCGGCGAACAGCCGCACGGAAGGAGACCCGGGGACATGACCGGCAATATCGATACACGCGAACAGCATCCAAAGAACACGCCCGCCCGAACCAGGTTCTTCACCCCGGCGGTTATCACGCTGATCGCGACTAGTTTCATGCTGGGAATCAGCGAATTCATCATGGTCGGTATTCTCCCGCGAATCGCCCACGGTTTGCATGTCAGCGAAGTCACCGTCGGCAATCTCGTCTCACTGTTCGCTGTGGCATACGCTCCGGCCACCCCGATCGGCTCGGCTCTATCCGCACGGTTCCCGCGTTTCGCCACGCATATGATTCTGATCGCAGTGTTCCTTACCGGCAATATTCTGTGCCTGATCGCACCGAACTATCCGATTCTGCTGATCGCCCGCATCATGATCGCCTTGGTCTCGGGCACCACGGTCGCCGTGTCCATGACCTATGCGCCGGACGTCGCCAGCGCCTCCAACCGCACGCGGTTCATTGCGTGGGTATTCTCCGGATTCTCCATCGCCTCGGTCGTCGGCGTACCCATCGGCACGTGGATTGCGGAAACCTTCGGATGGCGTGCCGCATTCGCCCTGATCGTAGCCCTGACCATCATACTGATGCTCGCCATGCTTGCGGTACTGCCACGCAACAGCCACCCCATGACCATCGGGTTCCTCCCGCAATTCCGCCTGTTCGCCGACCGTCGCATTCGGCTGGGTGTGTTCGCGGTGCTGTTCGGGGCGGCTGCAAGCTATGTGTTCTACACGTACCTTACGCCGATTCTACGCGATGAAATCGGTGTGCCGCAACGATTCGTCAGCATAGGGCTCATGATGTTCGGTGCAGCATGCCTGTGCAGCAACCTGTACAGTGGGCGGCTCGCCAACCGGGGAACAGGCGTGGCGCCGCTCGCACGAATCCGCCCCATCTACCTGATACACGCGCTGCTGCTGTGCCTGCTCGCGTTCGCCGGACTCCTGCCGTTCGCCGGAGCACTGCTGCTGATCATGCTCGGACTGTTCATGTATCTGCAAAACTCCTCCTCCCAAGTGCTGTACATGGATGTCGCAGCCCAGGCGCACCCAGGGTCCATGAATCTCGCGGCATCACTCAACTCCATGTCCTTCAACATCGGCATCGCGCTCGGATCGGCGGTCGGCGGCATCGTCAACGATCATCTGGGACTGACCTGGCTGGGACCATTCGGCGCGGTGTTCGCGCTGCTCGCCGCGCTGACCGTCAGCGGCCTGCACCCAACCGAAGCGGAACTCGGCAAAATGAGTTCCGGACGCCCGGTAACCCTACAATGGCAGTGGTATGGAACAACAGCATGATGATGAGCACGACACAACGGGTACCGGACACAACAACCAGCTGGGACAGCAGAATCAAGGCGCGAAAGAACCGACCATGAGCAAGAAGACAAGCACGGCAAACGGTGCGGACAAGCACAAACCATCATCCGCGTCTTCGTCATCGCCGCAACCGGCAGAAGCGGTGCCGTCGCCATCGGCGAAAACCGCAGGCAACCCTGCCGGCCAAGCACGACATACTACAGGCAAATCAGGTGGTGCAGCCAAATCCGGTCATGCTAGTGCATCGGGCAGCGCCGCAAAACCGGGCAATACTGCGAAGAATAGTAATGCTGTGAGCCGGGGAGCATCACGCAAAGCCGCTGGCAGCTCATCAGCAACATCGGCAAGAACACGCACCCCGGCACGAAAACCAGTCGTCCGGCACAACACGACATGGAAACAGTGGATCCGCAACCGGCAATCGCAATACCGCACAGCCTGGAAGCATGCGAGCCTCGGCAAACGTTGTCTTATCACGGCGGAAACCATCATGGCGATAATTTGCGCCATGGCACTCATCATGGGACTCGTACGCGTCATCCAATGGCGGGCGGAAATCGCCGTCGCCGAATACCGGCAGAACCAAACCGCACAACGATACGGATTCAACCCAGGCAACATCATCTCCGACGGGCAATTCTTCAACGGCAACGCCATGAGCCAGGCGGAAATCCAAGCGTTCCTCGACAAGCAAGGAGCCTCCTGCACCGGGAGCCAATGCCTGCGCGTCATGACCTTCGACAGCGAAAACGAACCCGCCGGCAGCGAATGCGAAGCCTACCAAGGCACGAAAGGCGAAACCGCGGCAGCCATCATCAGCAAATCCGCCAAAGCCTGCGGCATCAGTCCCAAAGTGCTGCTCACCGTACTGCAAAAGGAACAGCATCTGGTCACCGCGACCAGCACCACCGCCTTCCAATTCAAAGCCGCCATGGGATTGAGCTGCCCCGACGACAACAGCTGCGACCCGCAGTACGCCGGATTCTTCCGGCAAGTGTACGGCGCCGCGAAACGGTACAAGTACTATCTGCAGCATGAGGACACCTACGGGTATCACGCCGGAAGGATGAACTACATCCAGTACAACCCGAATGCGAGCTGCGGCGGCAGCCGGGTGTACATCGAAAACAAGGCGACTGCGCTACTGTACATTTACACGCCCTACCAGCCGAACACGGCGGCGCTCGCCGCAGGGGCGGGGGAGGGCGACTCCTGCTCGGCGTACGGCAATCGCAACTTTTCCATCATTTACACCGGCTGGTTCGGCAATCCACGTTCGTAGCGCTGTATGCGGCGCTGCTGGGCGGCAGGCTGTTCTGGAGGGTTGTGTGAGGATTGGCTCACACGGTGGCGGTTGTGGCGTTCCTGTGGCGCCGGTTCGATCTGTCTGACCGTCACTTTGTGAGGATTGGCTCACACAGTGACGGTCGCGATTGCCGGGCAAAGGTGGGTATCCGACTTGCCTGATGGCTGTTGCGGGAACCCGTCCGCTGCCGATTTCCGATGCAGACGAGTCAAGAACCCGCCGCACCCCGCTACGCGAGCGCTTTGCGGATGCGCTGGATACTCACCGGTTTCGCCGTGCCCAGCTCCTGCGCCCAGAGGGACACGTAGAACTCCTCAAGCATCCACCTGGCTTGTGTCGCTTTGCCAAGCAGCAGTTCGTGCCGTGGTCCGGCGGGCTCCGCTTTGGCCTGTTCCATCGCCTTGTCCACGAGCCCACGCGCTTCATCGGCCTGCCACGCCCAGCGTACGTCCCGGTTCTTGTCGGTTTTCGCTTTGGCGAGTCGCATCAGATCGGCATGCAGGTATCGTTCGATATTTGGCAGCGCATCCGGGGGAGCGGCCCCGATGAACCCGGGGAACACGAGCGTCGCGATATGCTCCCGCACCGATTGCAGCACCGACAGCATCGGCAGATCGGCTTTGCCGGACACCGCCTTGTCGACTTCGGCGTACCGCTTGAGAATCGCAATCACATCATGCGCGACCGCGTACACGGTATCCTCGAACACTTCCGACACCCCGCTGACCGCTTGGGCGAGCGCCTCATCATCCGGCAGCTTGTCCACACGCGGCAGCAGGCGCTTGACGGCGGCGAGCTGCAGATCCTCGACCAGATCGGCGGTGGAACGGTATGGCGCGCTCGCCAGCATGAGCGCTTCAGCGCCGAGCCATCTTGAGGAAATACGTTCCGAAGGCAGACGCAGGGATTCCAGTGCGCCGGCCCACAGAATGTCGGCGCGCGGTTTGGTGGTTGCCCCCGCTTTGTGCAGCAGATTCGCCTGTTGGACGATTTTGCCTTGCGCCTCGGCGGCTTTCGCCTGTCGTTGCACGACTTTGCGTGCCGATGCGGCGGCGAGCTGTGCGAACTGTCGTTGCAACGCGACCAAGGATTTGCCGGTTCCGAGTACTTTGACATGCTGCCGGCTGCCGTGCCCGCGCCCGTTGCCGTGCCGATGCTGGGATTTGACCGGGGGCAGCGGCTCTTCGATGCTGAAGGTCATGCGCAGGTAGGGGGCGAGTTTGGCGATTTGCTCGTCCGTGTACACTTCCGGATGGATTTGCGCTCCCACGGTTGCAATCGCCGCCGCGGTGAACGCGTGGATGATGTCCGGCCAAGCGCCGGCCGCGGTTCCCGACCCGTTCGACGTCCCCTCTTGCTCTGGTGCTGGCAGGTTGGGATGCTTCATATCTCCGGATCCGGGCAGATCGGGGTAGCGTTCGTTGATGGCTTCGCGGATCGCCCGAGCCGTGTCGGGGGCGGGCACGAACTGGACGCGCAACGCTTTGGGCAAGGATTTGATCATGCCCAGGAGCAGTTCGTCAAGCAGTCCGGGCACGTTCCATGTGAACTGTTCGGGTGTCAACCGTGACAGTTCCTTGATGGGGATGTGCACGGTCACGCCGTCGTCCGGCGTACCCGGCTCGTACTTGTAGCTCAGCCGAAGGTCGATCGGCGTGCCGTCGGTGCCGAGCGTATGCCAGTATTCGGGGTAGTCGTCCATGCTGACGCTGTCGGAGTGTTGCAAACGCTCAACGTTGTCCGGATCGAAGTCCAGCAGGTGCGGCTGCTTGTCATGCTCGGTTTTCCACCATTTCGCCAAATCGGCGACACTGGTGATATCCGTCGGTATCACGGTGTTGTAGAAGTCGAAGAGGTCTTCTTCACTGACCGTGTCGGCGACCTGCCGGGTACGGTCCGCATCATGTGCGGCTTCTTCGAGGATTTCCCGATTATGTTCGATGAACTCGTCGAACGGGAACCGCTGCTGGATATCGCCTTCGACGAGGCCTTGCCGCAGCAGGAAATCACGCGCTTCAAGCGGGTTGATGCGCCCCCACTGCACCGGACGGTCCTGCACGATCGGCAGCCCGTACAGCAGGACTTTCGATTGTGCAACAGCCGAGCCGCGCGAACCGGACCAGTGCGGCTCGGCGTACGTGACACGGGTGAGCGAGCCGGCCAGCGGTTCCGCCCATGCCGGGTCAATCGCGGCGGAATAGCGCGCCCACAGGCGTGAGGTTTCCACGAGTTCCGTGCTCATCACCCATGGCGGGGTGGTTTTGGCGACCGCCGACGCGGGGAACAGTGCGAAGCGTGTGCCACGAGCGCCCCGATAGTCGTTTTTCGCGGTTTTCTGCGCACGTTTCATGGCGCGTGCTTTGGCCGCCCCCTTGAGTCCGGCGAAATCCGAGGCTTTCGGCTCGCGAACCACCTGCATGCCCAGCATGGACAGCAGTCCGGCGAGCATGGACTGGTGGATGCCTTGCGTATCCCACGTGCAGCACATGGCGTGTGCGGCCTGCTGGTTCATCGGCAGATTGCGGATGTCAAGCCCGGGCCGGGAGATCGGCTGCGGTTCGCCCACGCGGAATTTCAGTTCGCGGCACATCTGCGACAGCTGGGCGACGAGGTCTTTCCACTGCCGCATGCGCAGGAAGCTGAAATACTCGGCTTTGCAGATGCGGCGCAACGCGTTGTTGCCCGGCTCGCCGTCCACTTGGAACACGCGGTCCCAGATATTGAGCGCGGTGAGGAAATCACTAGTCGGGTCGGCATACCGGTTGTGGATCCGGTCAGCTTCCTCGCGTTTGTCTTCGGGGCGCTCCCGCGGGTCTTGCAAGCTGAGGAACGCGACGACGACCAGCACGGCGGCGAGCGTGTTCGGCGTGGTGTGGGTGGCCGCTTCGATGACCATGCGCCCGAGTCGGATATCAATCGGGATGCGGGAGAGTTGCCGGCCGATCCGGGTCAGTCTGACTTCGCCATGCTTGTGGATGAGCGCTTTGAGTTCGGTCAGCTCGTTGAAGCCGTCGGACACGGAACGCACGTCCGGCGGGTCGATGAACCCGAAATGCGTGATGTCGTCGACCGTGTGCGCCACGCCGACCGACAGCATGTGCAGAACCACCGCGCCCAGCGATGTGCGCAGGATTTCAGGTTCGGTGAAGCGTGGACGCGTCTGGTAATCTTCGTTCGAATACAGGCGGATCGCGATGCCGTCGGCCACGCGCCCGCATCGTCCGGAACGCTGGTCGGCGCTCGCCTGTGAGATCGGCTCGATCGGCAGGCGTTGCACTTTCGCGGTTTTTGAATACCGTGATATGCGTGCGGTGCCCGGGTCGACGACATAGCGAATTCCCGGCACGGTCAGTGACGTTTCGGCCACATTCGTCGCGATGACGATCCGCTGATGCGTGTGCGGTTCGAATACTTTGTGCTGTTCCTTGGCGGACAGCCTCGCGAACAGCGGCATGATTTCGATGGCGTCAGGTCGGCGCATATCCGCGGTGCGCGGTCCGAAATGATGGTGCAGCGCGTTTTCGAAATCGTGGATGTCGCGCTCACCGGACGCGAAAACCAAGATGTCCCGCGGCCCGTGCTCATGGCTTGAGCGGATGACCAGTTCGGCGCAGGCGCGGGCGACCGCGGTCGGCATGTCGGTCTGGTCGTCGTCACTACTACCGCTGTTGCCGCCGCGTCCGCCGTCTTCGCCGCCGAGCGCCGGGTTGCGCGGGTTGGGGAAGCCGGGCACATGGTTCATGAGCGCGGGCAACGATCCCAGGGGTTCGTACACGATTTGGACCGGGTAGGTGCGTCCGGACACTTCGATGACCGGCACGGTGGCGTGCAGGGCGTGTTCGAAATGGTCGCGGAATTTCTCCGAATCGATGGTCGCCGAGGTGATGATGAGCTTCAGGTCACGGCGTTTGGGCAGCAGTGCGGTCAGGTAGCCGAGCAGGAAATCGATGTTGAGGCTGCGTTCGTGCGCCTCGTCGATCACGATGGTGTCGTAGCGGCTTAACTGGGGGTCGCGCTGAATCTGTGCGAGCAGGATACCGTCGGTGACGACGCGCAGCCTGGTATTGGGGGAGCTTTCGTCGGTGAACCGTACTTGGTAGCCGATTTCATCGCCGAGTTTGACACCCATTTCCAAAGCGATGCGTTCGGCGACCGTTCGGGCGGCAAGCCGGCGCGGCTGCGTGTGTACGATCTGGTGGCCGTGCGTGCCGCGACCCATTTCCAGCAGCATTTTCGGTATCTGCGTGGTTTTGCCTGAACCGGTCTGTCCGGAAACGATAACAACCTGTGAGCGTTTCACCGCTTCGATGATCTGGTCGTGAGCGGCGGAAATCGGCAGTTCTTGGGGATACGTGAATCTCATGCCTGGCGCAGCACCTCGATGACACGATACCCTTTGGAACTCGCGTATTTGCTCACCGTATACCTGTCACCGAGCGCTTGGGCAAGCCATGGGATCAGCGAGTCGGACCCGAGGTTCTTCTGCACCACTAGATACGCGGCGCCATCGTTGTTCAGCCGTGGAAGCCAAGCCATGAGCAGGTTGTGCAGAGCCTCCTTGCCGATGCGGATCGGGGGATTGGACCAGATCACGTCAAAGGTGAGGTCGGCGGGTACGGCGTCCGGGCTGACGGCATGCACATGATTCAGCCCGTTGGCTTGTGCGTTCTCGCCGGTCAGTTCCACCGCACGCTCGTTGATATCCACTGCCCACACGTCAAGTTCCGGTGATTCGAAGCCGAGCGCGAGCGCAATCGGCCCCCAGCCGCACCCCAGATCAAGCCCGGTGCCACGCTGCGGCGGCATGGGTGCGTGACGCAGCAGCACGGACGTGCCCAAATCGACCCGGTTGCCTGAAAACACGCCGTTCGAGGTCTGGACTGTCGCCTCATACCCGCGTAACGTCACCTTGCGTTCGCGCCGGATGTCCGCCGACTGCGGGGTCGAAGCGAAATACTGTTCACCGCCCGTGTTGCTCTTCCCCATGTCGCTCTTATCCGAACGGCTCGTGCTGTTCTCCTGCTTGTCGTCGTGCGCTTTGACGCCGTGATGTGCTTTCGATGCTGCCATATCCCTGTCGTTCTTTCCTGCAAACGTCTGTTGGTCGTGCCGTCCCGCCCGCCTGTCGCTGACGGCGGAACCGCTTGGTGTTGTCGTCCAACACGATGATAATAAAGACAATAGTTGATACTAGGAAGATACCGCCGATCGTGCCGCCGATTCGGCGATGCGAGAAGAAGGAACAGCCATCACCACGACAGCTTTCGCACGTACGGACGACGATGAAGACACCCGGGACAGCGGGAGCGTGACAAGCGCGACAACAGAGCAGACGTCGCACCGCGATGCCGCGCAATCCGCGCTACCGGCTGAGGGCGGCACGACAGCCCCGTCCGCCAAACCCGCCGCAGCGCAACATGAAAGCGTTCTGGCTGAACATTCCGAAGTGCTGCTCGACGACACCGCCGCCCACCCCTACGCCCATGAGGACGAAGCCTGGTCGGAACGTGAGGCGCGCAACCAGCTCAAACGTGTCGCCGGCCTCGGCGAACTCGAAGACGTCACCGAAGTCGAATACCGCAAGGTCCGCCTTGAACGCGTCGTGCTTGTCGGCGTGTGGTCAAGCGCGAAAACCACCCAAGCCCAAGCCGAGGAATCGTTGCGTGAGCTTGCCGCGCTCGCCGAAACCGCCGGCGCCCAGGTCTGCGACGGCTTGCTGCAGCACCGGTTGCGTCCTGATTCAGCCACCTACGTGGGTTCCGGCAAGGCCAAGGAGATCGCGGGCATCGTCGCGCGTGACGAAGCCGACACCATCATCGTCGACGACGACCTGCCGCCCAGCCAGCGGCGAGCTTTGGAAGATGCGACAAAAGTCAAGGTCGTCGATCGCACCGCTGTGATTCTGGACATTTTCGCCCAACACGCCACCAGCCGCGAAGGCAAGGCGCAGGTCGAGCTCGCCCAATTACAGTACATGCTGCCGCGACTGCGCGGCTGGGGCGGCTCCCTGTCCCGTCAGGCGGGCGGCCGTGCAGCGGGCGCGGACGCGGGTATCGGCTCGCGAGGCCCGGGTGAGACGAAAATCGAAATGGATCGCCGCGTCATCCGCAACCGGATCGCCAAACTCCGCAAGCAGATTGCCCACATGGCCCCGGCCCGCGATGTCAAACGCGGGTCGCGGCGTCGATTCGGCCTGCCCACGGTCGCCGTGGTCGGCTACACGAACGCCGGCAAATCGTCATTGACCAACCGGCTGACCGGGTCCAAGGAACTCGTTGAAAACGCGTTGTTCGCTACACTCGACACCGCGGTACGACGGGCCAGTGCGAAAGACGGACGCCAATACGCCTACGTTGACACCGTCGGCTTCGTGCGCCGCCTGCCTACGCAGCTGGTCGAAGCGTTCAAATCCACGCTCGAAGAAGTCGCCGACGCCGATGTCATCGTCCACGTGGTCGACGCCTCCCACCCCGACCCGTTCGCCCAGATCGACGCGGTCAACGCGATCCTCGCCGACATCGACGGAACGGAAAGCATTCCGAGGCTTCTTGTGTTCAACAAAATCGACCGTGTCGACCAAACCACCCGCGACCGGCTCGCCGCGCTCGCTCCAGACGCCCATCTGGTGTCCGCGTACACCGGCGAAGGCATCGACGCGTTGCGTGAGCAGGTCGAGGGGCTCCTGCCCGTCCCCGGCGTACATGTCAGCGCGCTCCTGCCGTACACCGCGGGATCATTGGTGTCGAAAATCCGCGAATACGGGCAGATGGACTCGATTGACTACCGCGGTGACGGCATGATGGTCGAAGCTCAGGTGGACAGCCAGCTTGCCGCGCAAATCGTCGACGCCGCCATCGACGAGTGACCGCCCAGTAACCGGCGAATGACCGGCGAGCAGCCGGCGTCCGCCGGGACATCGGCCGCCGGCGGAATCGGCGCAATCAATGACACTCCGGCCCCTGCCCGCGCGGCAAACGTTTGCCCCGCACACAGTGTGAACGCTCTCAAATTCATCTCGTACCGGTTCGCCCGCAAAGCGTTTTCCCCGGAGAAACGTCACGGAGAACCACTAGAGTAGAAGTGTTACTGAATGAAACCCGTCACAATCGGGTCATTGCCAAGGAGAAGTAGCAAATGGTGAATTCAGCTGTAAAGCCCACGAAGCTCGCTATCATCGGTGCCGGCGCTGTCGGCTCAACGCTTGCCTTCGCGGCCGCCCAGCGTGGCGTTGCACGCGAAATCGTTCTCGAAGACATTGCCAAGGAACGCGTCGAAGCCGAAGTGCTCGACATGCAGCACGGCTCCAGCTTCTACCCGACCGTCTCCATCGACGGTTCCGACGACGTGGAAATCTGCCGTGACGCCGACATGGTCGTCATCACCGCAGGCGCTCGCCAGAAGCCGGGCCAGTCCCGCCTCGACCTCGCCGGCGCGACCATCAACATCATGAAGTCCATCATCCCGAATGTGGTCAAGGTCGCCCCGAACGCCATCTACATGCTCATCACGAACCCGGTGGACGTCGTCACCCACGTGTCCATGAAGCTGTCCGGCCTGCCGGCCAACCAGATGTTCGGCTCCGGCACGAACCTTGATTCCGCGCGTCTGCGCTTCCTGATCGCCCAGCAGACCGGCGTGAACGTGAAGAACGTGCACGCGTACATCGCCGGCGAGCACGGTGATTCCGAAGTCCCGCTGTGGGCTTCCGCAACCATCGGTGGCGTTCCGATGTGCGATTGGCAGCCGCTGCCGGGCCATGAGCCGCTCGACGCCGCCAAGCGTGAGGAAATCCATCAGGAAGTCAAGAACGCCGCCTACAAGATCATCCAGGGCAAGGGCGCGACCAATTACGCGATCGCCATGTCCGGCGTGGATATCATCGAAGCTGTGCTGCGCGACACCAACCGCATCCTGCCGGTGTCCTCCATGCTCACCGACTTCCACGGCATCTCCGACGTGTGCATGTCCGTACCGACCCTGCTGAACCGTCACGGCGTGAACTCCCGCATCAACACCCCGCTGTCCGACCATGAGCTCCAGGAGCTCAAGAAGTCCGCGGAGACGTTGCGCGAGACCGCAGCGAAGTTCGGCTTCTGATACGTTCACTCCACCGGCGTTGCCCGGTTGAGTATGGAACCCCGGTCCATGTGGCCGGGGTTCTCTCGTTTTCCCCACGTTGAGAATGGTAATGAGAAGCGGTTTCGGTACCGTGTCCAGCCGGCCTGGACCGGTGGAACGCCGACCGAGGTCTGTACAGACAAGGAGCAGCGATGGCGCACGAGCACGGAACAAACAGACAAACGGCTGATAGCAGGGAACACCAGAAGCGGCTGACGATGTCGCTGGCATTGACGTTGACCGTGTTCGTAGCTGAGGTTGTCAGCGCGGCGGTCACCGGATCGCTCGCGTTGCTCGTGGATGCCGGCCATATGCTCACCGACCTGTCAGTGCTTGTAGCGTCAACGGTGACCGCGATGCTGATGCGACGCAAACCAAGCAACGTGCGTACATGGGGGTGGGCGCGACTCGAAGTGATTACCGCGGCTCTCGGTGCGCTGATGCTGCTGTTCGTTGGCATATACGCGCTCGCGGAGGCAGGCATGCGCCTGTTCGGTGCCGCGGACGACGGTGTGCGCAGCCCGGTTCTGCTGCTGTTCATGGGTGTGCTCGGTTTGACGGCGAATGTCGCTTCGATGCTGATTCTCCATGCCAACAGCGAGGACAATATGAATATGCGCGCGGCCTTCCTTGAAGTCGTCAATGACGCCTTGGGGTCGGTCGCGGTGATCGTTTCGGCGATTGTGCTCCAAGCGACCGGCTGGGGCGGTTTCGACGCCGTCGCCGGTGGGGTCATCGCGCTGATGATGATTCCGCGCGCGGCATTGTTGCTGCGCAACGCGGCGCGTGTCCTGTTGGAGGAGACGCCGGAAGGCTTGGATTTGGATGAGGTGCGTACCCATATGGAACATGTGCCCCATGTGGTAGCGGTGCATGATTTGCATGCGAGCACGGTGTCGACCGGTATGCCGGTGCTGATGGCGCATGTGGTGGTCGATCCGGGATTGTCCATGACGCAGGGCGCGGAGATTCTCGCGCAATTGCACAGCTGCCTGCAGGAGCATTTCCCGGTGTCCGTCGAGCATACGACGTTCCAACTGGAGCCGGACGGTTGTGAGGTCTCACGTACGGAGCATTTGCATGACGAAGCCTGCGAAACTCAGGAGACTGACGGGTCGCCGAGAAGCGCCGGGAAGCGGTGAAAGGCGAAAACGATGCTGCGGGCGTTCAGATTTTGCGAAGCACGGTGACGACTTTGCCCATGATTTGCGCGTGCGTGCCATCGATGGGCGAATAAGCGGGGTTGTGGGGGATGAGCCACACATGCCCTTGTTCTTTGCGGAATGTTTTCACGGTGGCTTCGTCGTCAAGCAGGGCTGCGACAATGTCCCCGTTTTCCGCGGTCTGCTGTTCACGCACGACGACGAAATCGCCGTCGCAGATGGCGGCGTCGACCATGGAATCCCCGTGGACTTCAAGCATGAACAGATTGCCGGTTCCGGTGAGCCGCTGCGGCAGGCGCATGACATCTTCGACATGTTGCTGTGCGGTGATCGGGGTGCCGGCGGCGATGCGCCCGACCAATGGCACGTCGCGTGATGCAGTGATCGAGGGGGCGTCTTCGCGGTCCTGGTCGGGGGCGGGGAAGGGGAAGATGTCGGCGGTGCGTGTCTGCGGGGCGGTATCGGACTGATCGTTCGGTTGCGTGGTTTCCACGAGTTCGATGGCCCGGCCTTTTTTCGCGCCGATGCGGATATACCCGCGGTCTGCGAGCACTTGCAACTGATGTTTGACCGACGATGGGCTTTTGAGACCGACAAGATCGCCGATTTCTCGGAACGAAGGGGCATAACCGTGGGCTGAGACATGTGAGCGGATGGCGTCAAGCACTTGGCGCTGGCGCGTGGAAAGCGCGGGGGATCGCCCCGCCGGTGCGTCGTCATGCCGTGATGGGAATGCGATTGTGCCCACAATGGTTCCTTTCGTTCTTCTGCAAGCATAACCATAGAACCGGAAAATATCAAACATCTGTTCGACACGCTCTTGCTGTTTTCGAACGGCTGTGCCATACTTAGAACATCTGTTCGATAGAACACATGTTCGAATGGGTGGGTGCGGGCATTTGCCTGCCGCTCGGCTCGTACGGCGTGGAAGACACGGAAAGGCACGGATCATGGTTGAGATTCAGCGTCATGGCGGGTATATCGCGGTCAGCCGCAACGTTGCGATGTCACGAATGCACCGCATGTCAAGGCCTGCCGGTGTGTGCGTCGCGGCGAGCCGTGGGTATCGTGGCGTCGCCAATCGTTTGCGTGGCGGCAGCATGCCGTGCAATGACGGTGCACATCCCGTGGATGAACCGACGGGCGGTATGCCGGCGTATCTGCCCAAAATGTTGGTCGGCGTGCTGCTCGCATGCGCTCTGGTATTCGGTTGGAGTGTATGCTCACCTGACACCGCGCAATCGGCTACGCCGCGGCATACGGTGACCTACAGTGTGCAGCAGGGGGATACCTTGTGGCAGTATGCGCAGCAGGTGACACCTCCCGGCGGCGATGTGAGAGGCACGGTGCACGACATCGTCGAATTGAATCATCTGCAATCCACGGAACTTATGCCGGGGCAGACCATCGTGGTTCCGGTTGACCGGTAGTCGGTCGGCATGCGGGCGGAGGTTGGCGGTGTCGGCTATTGTTGATGACATGCATTGCCCGTATTGTCAAAACCCCGAAACCAAAGTGGTTGACACCCGTATCAACGAGGATGGCCACTCCATCAAACGGCGTCGTGAATGCCTCAAGTGCGGACGCCGTTTCACCACTGTGGAAACCACCATGCTACTCGTGCAGAAACGGTCCGGTAACGTCGAACCGTTCGACCGCAACAAAGTGGTCAATGGTGTACGCAAAGCGTGTCAGGGGCGGCCGATTGACGAAGACCAGCTGAAAACGCTGGGACAGCGGGTGGAAGAGGATCTGCGGTCACGGGGACTGGCGACTGTCAAATCAGAAGAAGTCGGCAAGGCGATTCTCAAGCCATTGCGCGATCTCGACGAAGTCGCCTACATGCGGTTCGCAAGCGTATACCAGAATTTCGAGAACCTTCAGGATTTCCAACACGCCATCGACGAGCTGAATGCGAGCAAAGCCAAGGAATTCAGCGGCGTCCGCTGACTGGACCATACGGGAATGGTGCGCCGGCGCATACGCCGGAACAGCAATATACTAACGGGGCTGCCCCAACCATACGGCTGGGGCAGCCCCGTTTGGCATATCCGTGACCGCTGGCGGATCAGTCGCCGGACAGCACCCGCATGCGGATGGTGCCTTCGATGTGGCTCAGCGCATCGATCGTCGCCTGATCGGGCTTGCCGGACACGTCAGTGACCACATAGCCCAACTCGCCTTCCGTGCCAAGCGACTGAGCGGAAATATTGATGTTTTCCTCGCCCAGAATGTGGTTCATCTTGCCCAGCACGCCCGGCAGGTTGGCATGCAGGTGGGCGATACGCACGTTGCCGCGGTTCGCGCCAAGCGTCAGCTGTGGGAAATTCACGGACAGCATCGTGGAACCCTTATACCAGTAGTCCTCCAAACGCTGCGAAACGAAGTGTCCGATCGATTCCTGCGCTTCAAGCGTCGAACCGCCGATGTGCGGCGTCAAAATCATATTGTCTTCGTCAGCCAGCGGCGTGCCGAACGGGTCACCGGTCTTCTTCGGCTCCGTGGGGAACACGTCCACAGCCGCTCCGGAAAGATGCCCGGAATCCAAGTGACGTTTCAGCGCGTCCAAGTCGGCGACGAATCCACGGGACAGGTTGATGAAAATAGCGCCCTGCTTCATGTGCGAGAACTGTTCCTCACCGAAGAACCCGGTATTGGACTTGCGACCGTCCACATGCAGCGTCACCGCATCGGACTGCTCAAGCAGGTCATTAAGGCTCGACATGCGCTTGGCATTGCCCATGGCGAGTTTTTCCTCGATGTCATAGAACAGCACGCGCATGCCCATCGCCTCGGCAAGCACTGACAGCTGAGAGCCGATATTGCCGTAGCCGATGATGCCGAGCGTCTTGCCGCGGACCTCATGCGAGCCGCTGGCGGACTTATCCCACACGCCATGCTTCATATGATGCGTATGCGCGGGGATACGACGCATCAGGCAAATGATGTCGCAGATGACCAGTTCAACCACCGAGCGGGTGTTCGAATACGGTGCGTTGAATACGGCGATACCGCGCTTGCCCGCGTAGTCAAGATCCACTTGGTTGGTGCCGATGCAGAAGCAGCCGATGGCGGTGAGATTCGGCCTCGCGTCGATTACTTTGCGCGTCACGTTGGTCTTGGATCGGATGCCAAGCACGTCGACGCCGTCGAGAGCGTCGATGAGCTCATCCTCGCTCAAGGCTCCCTTGAGCGTTTCCACCTCGAAACCGTGGTCTCGCAGCGATTGTGCCGCGAACGGATGAATATTCTCTAATAACAATGCTTTGGGCATACTACTACCTTAAATCATAAGTTGACGTTCGTCATCTTCTGTCCGCACTATAAGCAGGCGTTGTGTCGGCCGGGTCATCGCGACATACAAGTCGGCGGCGGCGACCAGGCGCGCCGGTGAGCTCTGCTCGATCTCGCCGGGTTGGACGACGATTACGGCGTCGAACTCCAGCCCCTTGACCTCTTCGGTCGTGCACACCATGATCTGACGGTCCCAAGCGTTCTGCTCGCTGAGACGAGTGAAACGGTCCCGGGGCAGGCTTTCGCGCAGCCTGTCAGTCACGGTGTCGCGTAGTGCGGCGACATGCTGGGAGGCGGCGATGACGGCGATACGGCCGGTACCGTCATCACCGACGTATTCCTCGGCAAGCGCAAGGGTTTCCTCGGCGACGCGGGCGTTCAACGCGGTTTCGTCGGCGACGCGGATGCGCCGGACGGAATCGTCGACATGGCGGACCGCTTTGACTGTGGAAACGTACAGGCCTTCATGCTCGGCGAAGCGGGAGGCGAGGTCGGAAACCTCCTGCGGGTTGCGATAGTCGATGGTCAGCTCGTTGAGGTCCCAGTGTTCGGGGCCGAACAGCCGGTCCATGGTTTTCGCCCATGAACGTGTGCCGCCAAGCGCCGAGGTCTGTGCCACGTCGCCGACGATGGTGAACGAGCGTGACGGGCATCGCCTGATTAGCATCCGCCAGTCCATGGCGGTCAGTTCCTGCGCCTCGTCGACGACGATATGCCCGTACGTCCATTCACGGTCCGCCGCCGCATGCTGGGCGATGAGTTCGTCGCTGCCGCCGTTGATGTTGTCCAGCAGCATTTGGGAGGTTACGATACCCGAGCCGATGCCCGCTTGGGCGAGCGTGTCCTTGGCGAATTGTTCCTCTTCGGCACGTTTGGCGTCTTTGGCGGCCTGACGGGCAGCCTGCTTGGGGTCGGGGCCGAGCAGTTCCAAGGCTTCGTCAAGCAGGGGGATGTCGGACCGGGTCAGCGGCGATCCCTTGGGACGGGTCAGCGCGTTGACGTCATCGTCGGACAGCCATGGGGCGAAACGCTTGAGCTGCTGCGGTTTGGCGAACAACTGGTCGATCAGCCATGGTCCGGTCATCGGCAGCCACGCCTTGTTCAACGTGATACGCACCTGATCGTTCATCCGCAGCTGGGTGAGGATGTCGTACAGTTCCGCCTGGTTCGGCTGGTAATCCAACTGTTCGACGTAGCGGTCGCGCAATGTGGCAAGCATGTCACGCACGAAGGTTTCGCGTGCCTTGTTATGCGGTTGGCGGGTACGTTTGGCGTCGGCGATCGCCTGATTGAAATCGTCGCGCAGCATCGGCACTTTGAACCCGTTGAGCGAGATGACCGGCAGGTGCGAAGGAATGCGTTCCCTTGCGGCCACGGCGTTTTCGATGGTATGCCGCATCCGCCAGTCACCTTTGAGCATCGCGGTTCGTGGATCATCCTCGTGCGAGGCGACGAAGCCGGGAATCAGATCGGCGATGGTCCGGCTGACTACGCCGGTCTCACCGAGCGAGGGGAGCACCTGGTCAATGTAGTGCAGGAAGCCGGTACTCGGGCCGATGACCAGCACGCCGGAATTCTGCAGCCTGCGGCGATGCGTGTACAGCAGGTATGCCGCACGGTGGAGCGCGACAGCGGTTTTGCCGGTTCCCGGGCCGCCTTGGACGATGACGACCCGATCGAGTGGCGCGCGGATGATACGGTCCTGTTCGGCCTGGATGGTGGCGACGATGTCGGTCATTTTGCCGGTGCGCTTCGAATTGAGGGAGGCGAGCAATGCGCCTTCCCCGGTGAGTGTGCCGGCATCCTGTGCTTTGCCGACCTGATCGGAGTGGACGTCAAGCACTTCGTCTTCGATGCCGGTGACTTCCCGGAAATGCAAGGTGATATGGCGACGCATGACGATATCGCCATGATGCGACGGGGTCGCTTCGTAGAACGGCCGGGCGGCTTCGGCTCTCCAATCAGTCAGGATCGGCTCATGTTCGGCGCTGGACAAGCCGATGCGGCCGATGTATCGGCGTTTGCCGTGAAGGTCATCGAGACGACCGAACACGAGCCGATCCTCAACGGCGCGCAATTGCATCAGACGGTCTTCGTACATGGTTGCGAAGGAATCGCGTTCAGTGCGTTGCGTCGGCGAGCCATGTGAGCCGGCCGCGCGTACGGCGGCGAGCCGTTCCTTGGCTTGGTCGCGTAGCGAGTCCAGACGGTCATAGGCGCGTGTCACTGCGCGTTGTTCCTCGTGAAGCTGGGAGGAGTAAGTCGTCATGCTGTTCCGTTTCCGATATCAGATGCTGCGATTCAGGCATTCCAGTGTACCGCGAGGCAACTACGTCTTTCGCGCAGGTGCGGAAGATGTCGGCGCTGATGCGTTTGGCAGCCGTCCGGACGGTCGGTGTGTGAGCGAATCCTCACAACAGTGGGGGTCGGCATCGTTCGGAGGGCTGATTTCAGCCGTCCGGGCGGTCGTTGCGTGAGCGAATCCTCACACGGTGGGCATCGGCTGGTATTGCTGCATCGCCATTGAATAGGGATGATTCACCGTTCATTCACCACATTTGCAATGAAAACATCAATGAACGATACGATACAGGTTCGTTTCACCATTGATGCACCATTTCGTACGCTTTTTATCTGACTTGCGTGGTGTCATCATGGTTGGGGCGGTATGTTCCCGACGGGTGCTGTCGCCTGTCCAGGGGCGAAACGCCGGATATGAACCGCTTTTTGAGCGGTATCAACGGCACCGGACCGCTTGCGTGAGGTTTTTGTGTACTTATGGTGGAAAATGGGGATTCGTGGGGTAAAGTGGTGAACCAGCTGTGTGGAGTGTGTCCGGTAACGATAAAGGAGGTGGAATTATGGCTACGCGCGATAACGATATCAAGCCCGAAATCCCCTCCGATGCTCCACAGCCTGCGCCCGGGCAGCCCCAGCCACCGGTTTTCGCGGTTCCTCCCACCTCGTTCACACCACAGTTCACCGCGGATCCGACCGGCCAACAGTCTGCACAGGCCGCGCAATCTCCACAGGCCGCGCAGCCGTTTCCCCAGCCGGTAGCCCCGCAACAGCCGCAATCCGGCATGGCCGCTTACGTCTACGATCCTCGGCAGGGATGGGTTCTGGTCAACCAGCCTGTGCAGCCCATGCCATCGGCGTTCGCTCCACAGGGCTACCAGCAGTCAGGCCAGCCGCTCCAGTCCGTGCAGGCCGGCCAACCTGACCAGCAGATGCCTGCCGCCCAGCCGGTCGTCCAAACCATCATTGGCGGGCAGACGCCCCAGCCGGCAAGCATCGGAGCGTCACCGGCCGCCGCATCATCGAACTCGGCCACCGGCGACGAAATCATGCTGCTGGGCACGTATGCCCCGAAAATCGACGCGAAAGGCAGAATGGCGTTGCCCGCGAAATTCCGCTCCCAGCTCGGGCCGGGCGTGGTTATGGCACGCGGACAGGAACGTTGCGTCTACCTGTTCCCGCAGACGGAGTTTCGTCGCGTAGCCATGCAGATTCAACGCACGTCGCTGGGCAACAAAGCCGCCCGCGAGTATCTTCGCGTCTTCCTGTCCGGCGCAGTCGACCAGACCCCGGACAAGCAAGGTCGCGTCCTGGTGCCGCAAATGCTGCGCGACTACGCCAAACTCGGTGACGATATCGTGGTCATCGGCGTGGGGACCCGCGCTGAAATCTGGAATCGTCAGGCTTGGGAACAGTATTTGGCCGATAACGAGCAGGGCTATTCCGATATCGCCAATGATGTCCTGCCGACGATGGAATGGTGAGTGTGCTATGACGGATTTTTCAACCATCCACCAGCCGGTACTGCTTGACGAGTGCGTCGATCTCGTCGCCCCCGCCCTCCAACAGCCCGGAAGCATTGTCGTCGACTGCACGCTCGGTTTGGCCGGTCATGCGTGCGCGTTCCTCAAAGCCGCCCCACGAGCGCGGCTGATCGGTATCGACCGAGACCGTGAAGCGCTGGGCATGGCGACCCAGCGGATGCGCCAGGAAGGCCTCGGGGACCGCTTCACCCCGGTGCACGCCGCCTTTGACGAGTTCGATCGTGTACTCCATGACCTGGGTATCCATCGCGTCCACGCGGTGTTCATGGATCTGGGATTGTCCAGCCTGCAAATCGACGAAACCGACCGCGGCTTCTCCTACTCCCATGACTCGCCGCTCGACATGAGGATGGACGTCACACAGGATCTGACCGCGCAACAGGTGCTCGCCCAATACAGCGAACACGATCTTGCGTACATTTTCAAAACCTACGGCGAAGAGCGTTTCGCACGCCAAATCGCCCACGCCATCGTCGACGAACGGACCGCCACGCCGTTTGAGACGTCAGGACAATTGAACCGGCTCGTCGACCGTGTGGTTCCCAAAGCACACCGTCCTGCGGGCAACCCGGCGAAACGCGTATTCCAAGCCCTGCGCATCGAAGTCAACGGCGAACTGGACAAGCTCGCCCACACGCTGCCGCAAGCCGCGAACCATCTTGCCGTAGGCGGCAGGCTGGTCGTCGAGTCCTACCATTCGCTGGAAGACAAAACCGTGAAAAGCTTCATGCGCTACGGCCTGGAATCGGACGCGCCCGCAGGACTGCCGGTCATTCCCGACGACGCCAAACCGTTCTTCACCGCCCTCACCAGGGGTGCGGTGAAAGCCGACGAGCAGCAGATCGCCGACAATCCACGATCCGCATCCGTCCGGTTGCGTGCCGTGGAACTCACACGGCCGATCCCCGACCGGTGGGTGGAACGTTTCGACCGCATGAGATGCGAAGGCGTTGGCCGTAACCGCAGATCCGGCCACCAACAGCACGGGCAACATCACAACCATGGCACGCATGGAACGAGGAGAGGATAATGGCGGCTCCCGCACGCAGAATACATTCGAACGCGACTCCGGCCAAGCGCACGGAACGCGCCGAGGACACCCGTGAAGGCAGCACCCGTCCGGCATTGCACGTAGTCAAGAACGAGCGCGCTGAAGCAAGTGCCTCACGCGACCGGCTCCAACAGTTCCTCGAATGGACCAGGTCACGCACCGCACCATTCTTGCAAATCGTCGTCTCCTCGGTGTTCCTTGTGGCGACGCTGGTGATCGCCCTCGGGTTACGCACCCAAATGGCATCGAATTCGTTCGAGTCGAACCAGACTGAGAACCATATCGAACAGTTGCAACAGGACATCCAGTCCGATCAGACCAAACTCGACTCCCTCCAAGCGTCACTGCCGCAGAAAGCGCAAGACATGGGGATGATCGCCCAACAGGATTCCGTGACCATCGATCTCAACGGCTATCAGCCCAGCGACGGGGGCAAGTGACATGCGCCTGTGGAAACGGCTGGTCAACGCGATCGGAGAGTTCGGCGCTCGCAGTGTCCTGGTGATGCTTGTGTTCGCCATGGTCGCATCCACGTGCATCGTCCGACTCGTGGATGTGCAACTGGTCAACGCGAAAACCTATGCGCAGGCGGCGGCGGACACGCGCACGGCCAGCATGACCATCAAAGCGAATCGCGGCAAGATCGAAGACACGAACGGAACCGTTCTGGCACAAAGCGTGGAACGGTACAATATCATCGGTGACGCGATCCTTGCCCAACAGTTCAAGCCAGTGAACTGCACGGCGAAAAAAACCAAGAACTGCCATTCCATCAACGGCAAACCGGTCGGCACCACCGGGGCAGCCGCAGTGGCACGTCTGATATCCGGCCTTCTGGGCATTGACGCGAAAACCCTGGGCGCGCAGCTGAGCACAACCTCCCGGTATGTGGTCTTGAAAAAGAACGTGTCCCCGGAAGTCAAACGCAAGCTCGACAAGCTCAACCTCGGTTGGTGCGTCTACGCACGGTTGTCCAGCGTCCGTGAATATTCGAACGGCACGCTTATGGGATCGCTGCTCGGCGGCGTCAACGGGCAAAACACCGGTGTCGGTGGTATCGAGCAGATGGAAAACAAGGTCCTGACCGGCACCGACGGCAGCGTGACCTACCAGGTGGGCGGTGGCGGACAGATGATACCGGGTACGCAAATCGACAAGAAAGATGAAGTCGACGGTTCGGATGTCAAACTCACCATTGATGCGGACCTGGACTGGTACGTCAAGAAAGCGCTGACTGATGGCGTCAACCAATTCCATGCGGATTGGGGTATCGCCGTCGTCCAGGACGTGCAAACCGGGGCGATTCTCGCGCTCGAGGATTCCGACCAGATTGAAGCGGGCGGCACCGAAGCCATGCAACGCGCATCACGGGCTGTCGCCGAGACCTTCGAGCCCGGCTCGGTCGGCAAAGTGTTCTCCATGGCGGGCATGCTGCAACTCGGCTTGCATAAGATGACCGACCAGTTCAGCGTTCCGAGCACCATCACCGTGGACGGGCAGGATTACAAGGACTCGCATGAGCATGGTACCAGCAATTGGACGCTCGCAGGCATCCTGCAGCAGTCGTCGAACGTCGGCATGATCATGGCGGCGGACAAGTACACCAATGAGGAACGCTACGAGTTCATCAAAAAATTCGGCATCGGCCAGGCCAGCGGCATGAACCTGCCTGCGGAATCAAGCGGCTGGCTGACCCCTCCCAGCAGTTGGGACGGACGTACCCGCAACACCGTGCTGTTCGGCCAAGGCTACTCGACCAACGCCTTGCAAATCACGAACGCCATCGCTGTGATCGCGAATAAAGGCGTGAAAAACCAGCAGTACATCATCAAATCCGTCACCGATGCCGAAGGACATACGACGACAGCCAAGCATGGGGAAGCAACCCGCGTCGTCGACGAATCAGTCGCCGCCCAAATGCTCAACGCGATGGAGTCCGTCGGCGAGTACTACAAGAACGAGACAGGCATCCCCGGGTACCGGATCGCCGCGAAAACCGGTACCGCGCAGGTGCCGGGCGCAAACGGCGCGTTGACATCGATCGTCGCCGACTGGGTGGGTGTGCTCCCCGCCGATAATCCACGATTCGTAGTCACCGTTATTCTCAAGGACCCTGAAGGAACGTTCGGTGGTATGACCGCCGGCCCGGTCTTCAAAACCATCGGTGAATTCCTTATGCAGAAGTATCAGGTGCCGGCTTCCGCGCCACGCACCGATGCTATCCCGGTGACGTGGTAATGCAGAACGCATGCGCCATGAACGGCAGTCAAGCCGGTACGCGACGAACGATGACAGAAAGGGGTACCCGATGAGTGTGGTGACTGAGGCTGTAGGCCTGCGGATGACGCTGGGCGACATCTGCACACGGTTCGGTTTCGAGCTTGTCCCGGCATTCGCAGACGGTGTGACCATCACGTCGCTCAGTGATGACATCGAGTCCATCAAACCCGGATCCCTGTTCACCCCGTTGCAGGATGTTGACGCTGAAACCCTGCATATCGCCCATGTGCACGGCGCATACGCCTCACTCATCCCGCATGCGTCTCGAGATCTTGCCGAACAAGCGGGATACCCCGTCATCGTGGCCGACCCCACCCCCCAGCAGATCGGGGAACTCGCCAGCACGCTTGCCGGCGACCCGTCAAAACCGCTCGCCGTGTTCGCCGTCGGCGGCCGCGACGATGACGAGGTGCGTGCCAGCACCATCCGTTTGGCGGCGTTCCTGCACATGCTCGGCAACCCGATCGGACAAATCAACGCCGCCGGATCGTCATCGCTGGAACGACAGTTGAACCTGTCCTATCCGCTGAACATCTACGACATCCAACACATCATGGCGGTCTGCGCCGAAGACGGCGCCGCAGCCATCATCATCGCACTCGAACCTGGTACGCTTGACGACCACGCGCTGGAAAGCACCAACGTGGATGTCGTCGGCTCCACCGGCGTGCTCACCGCCCAGACGCAAGCCGATACACTCCGCGACTGGATTGAACGCTACGGGTTCACTCTGAAAGACGGCGACCATATCATCCGCCAACGTGACGCGGAAACCGACAGCATCGCCGCCGAAGCGGTTGACAGGGGAGCCGGCACGGGGGAGGCGTCCAGGCTGAGCCTGGCCATCTCGATGGTCATGGCGGCAGGCGTGAGGAAATCCAATATCCGCAGCGCGTTGAGAGTATCCCACGAGATGCAGTAAACTCACGACACCGCAAGCCAGACACATCCGTATAATCGTCCCCACGACAACGGTAACCGCCGACGGGACACCACAGGGCAAACAATCAGGAGGAACAAGACATGACACCAGAAGCGGCCATGATGCCGGTGACACTCGACCAGGTCGCCGAGGCAGTGGGCGGTGAATTGCACATTCCGGCCCACGCCCGAAGCCCACACGAAACATTCGAACCGAGTGTGGTCAGCGATTCACGTCAAGCACATGACAATTCGATATTCGTCGCGATTCCCGGCGAACGCGTCGACGGCCATGATTTCGTCGCCCAAGTCGCCGGTCAGGGCGCCGCGGCGGCGATCGTGCAACACCCGGTCGAAGCGCCCATCGCCCAAATCATCGTCAAGGATTCAGTCGAAGCTTTGGGACGCCTCGCCCAATACAATCTCGCCGCTCGCAGGGCAGCAGCCGGGGATTTCACCATCATCGGCATCACCGGATCAGTCGGAAAAACCACAACCAAAGACCTGCTGCACGCCCTGCTGAGCGAACTCGGCCCCACCGTGGCCCCGGTCGGCTCATTCAACAATGAGATCGGCCTGCCGCTCACCGCACTGCAAGTCGGCAAGCGTACGCGCTTCCTCATCGCTGAAATGGGCGCGAATCACATCGGCGAAATCGCCCACCTGACCCACATCGCCCCGCCTGATATCGCCGTAGTGCTGAAAGTCGGCGTAGCACACTTGGGTGAGTTCGGTTCCCGTGAACGCATCGCCCAAGCGAAAAGCGAAATCATCCGCGGCCTGGTCCCGGGAGGAACCGCCGTACTCAACGCCGGCGACCCGTACGTGGCAGCCATGTCGGATATCGCCCCCGCACGCGTCCTATGGTTCGGTCTCGACGACACCCGGCCCGCCGGCGCGGAAGCGAAAACCACGGCTCAAGCCATCAGCCTTGACGACCTCGACCATCCGTCCTTCACCCTCGTGGACGCTGACGGTTCCACCGCACGCGTCACCCTTGGCATCAGCGGACGACACAACGTGGTCAACGCGCTCGCCGCCGCTACAGTCGCCCGCGCATGCGGTATGACGCTTGACCAGACCGCCCGCGCGTTGAGCCGTGTGAACCGTATCAGCGCCCACCGCATGGCTGTTTCCCAAGTCGAACGAGACGGCGCACAGTTCACGCTGATCGATGACAGTTTCAACGCGAACCCTGATTCCATGAAAGCCGGTCTCGACGGTCTCGCCGCATGGCATGCGCAGGACAGCACGCAGCCGTACCGGGTCGCTGTGCTCGGCGCGATGCTTGAGCTCGGCGAAAGCGAACGCGAACAGCATCGTCAGATCGGAGCCTACACGGTTGACCGGGGCATCGACGAAATCATCGCGGTAGGCAACCCCACGGACACGCATTTCGACTCGCTTGCCGAAGCGGTGTATCACGGCGCACAGGAGCGTGCGACGACATCGGGACGTGACAGCGTCTCGATACACTGGGTGCATGATGCCGCGCAAGCCGACAAGCTGGTGGCGTCTGCGGCGGCCGACCATGCTGACACGGTGGTGCTGCTCAAAGGCTCGCACATGTCCGGGCTGAGCGCGCTTGCTGAACGTTGGTCCAAATAAGGTGCTGCACGCGCACAAGAATGAAGTGGAGTAGACAGTGATTTCGCTTATTATCGGCATTCTGGTTTCGCTGCTGGTCGTGTTCTTCGGCACGCCGGTGCTGATCGACGTGGTACACAAACTGCATTACGGCCAGTACATTCGTCAGGACGGCCCGAAATCCCATCAAATCAAACGTGGCACTCCGACCATGGGTGGCTTGATCATTGTGCTGGCCATCGTGCTTGGCTGGGGGGCTTCAGCGTTCTACCGGTTCTGCACGGGCGGCGCGACTCCCTCATGGTCGGCGGTACTGGTACTGTTCGCCATGGTGTCCATGGGGTTGCTCGGTTTCATTGACGATTTCGCGAAAGTCCGCAAGAAGCAGAATCTGGGGCTTTCGGTGCGAGCCAAGTTCATCGGCCAGTTCATTTTCGCGACTTGCTACGCGGTGCTCGCGCTGATTATCCCCACCAAATCCGGTTTCCCCAGCGCCCAAGCGGGCATGAGTTTCATCGAGAAACCGTTTTGGAACTTCGAATCCGCCGGCAAAGTCGGGGCGATGATCCTGTTCATCATCTGGGTGAACTTCCTGATGACCGCGTGGACGAACGCCGTGAACCTGACCGACGGCCTGGACGGTTTGGCGTCCGGCTCCTCAATGATCGCGTTCGCCGGCTACGCGATCATCGCCTACTGGGAGTGGTACCACCTCAAAGGCGCCGGGCATGAAGGGTACGCGTACGCGGTATCCGACCCGCTGGACTTGTCCATCATCGCCGTATGCGCTGCTGTCGCCTGCTTCGGTTTCCTGTGGTACAACTCCAATCCGGCGACCATCTTCATGGGTGATACCGGGTCCCTCGCTTTGGGCGGCCTGTTCTCAGCCTTGTCGATCGCCACGCACACCGAGTTCCTGGCGATCATCCTGGGCGGCCTGTTCGTCATCGAAGTCATGTCCGACATCATCCAGGTCAGCTGCTTCAAACTCACCCATAAGCGCGTGTTCAAGATGGCGCCGATCCACCATCATTTCGAACTGCTCGGATGGAGTGAAGGCAAAGTCGTCGTACGATTCTGGATGATTGAACTGCTGTTCACCATGACCGCGATCATGCTGTTCTACGGTGATTGGGTGACGCGTTCAGGATTGCTGCTCTAAATACCGGCGGAACCGGCACACATGAAACCGGAACAACCAGGAGCGAATGCCGCGCAGGTGCGCGGAGAAAAGAGATGACATGATGAACGACGAGAACAATGCGACCGAAAACGAGCGAGAACGCGATTTCAATGAGCGGCTCGGGGGCATGACCGTACTGGTCGCAGGGCTCGGTGTCTCCGGCCGCAGCATCGTCGAAGTACTGGACCACCGTGCCAAGCGCGTGATCAGCGTTGACGAGCACAAGCCGCAAGCCGATCTGCACTCCTTCGACGACGTGGATTGGAATCAGATCGACCTGGTGATGACCTCCCCGGTGTTCAACCCCCGCACCCCGTTCATCCTCGAAGCCCAACGCCGCAATATCCCCGTGTACAGCGAGGTCGAGCTCGCGTGGCAGCTGCGTGTCAACACTACGCGCACCGGCAAGCCCGCCCCATGGATCGGTATCACCGGCACGAACGGCAAAACCTCGACCACAGAAATGACCTCGGCGATGCTGAGCGCGTGCGGCCTGCAAGCGCCCGCCGTAGGCAACATCGGCAAAGCCGTGTCACACGCCGCCGTCGATCCGGCAAATGACGTGCTGTGCGTCGAACTGAGCTCCTTCCAACTGCATTTCACCGATTCCCTTGCCTTGGAATGCGCCACCATCACGAATATCGCCGACGACCATCTTGACTGGCACGGCGGTATCGACAACTACGCCGCCGACAAAAGCAAAGTGTTCCACAGGGTACGCAAGGCGCTCGTCTACAATGCTGATGACCAGCGGGTCAGTGCGCTCGCTAAGAGCGCCGAACCCGCCGCAGGATGCCTCACCGTCGGATTCACGCTACACGAACCCCACAGCGGCCAGATCGGCGTGGCGGATGGCTGGATCGTGGACCGCAGCGGTGTCGCCGGCGCACCGGTCGGAACGGCACGCCGAGTGGTGAACATCAGCGACTTGAAACACCTGTGCGAGCCGGACGGCACCGTATATCCCCATCTGCTCGCCGACGCGATGACCGCGCTCGCCCTGGTGCTGGGCTTCGGCGTCGACCGTGAGCAGGCGGTCCGCGCGCTATGCGATTTCGCCCCTGGCGGCCACCGCATCCAGACCGTCGCTTCCGCCAGCATGGATGGCGGTACCATCCGATTCGTAGATGATTCCAAAGCCACCAACGCGCACGCCGCCCATGCTTCACTGTCAAGCTTCGCGCCGAAATCCGTGGTGTGGATCGCCGGCGGCCTGGCCAAAGGCGCAACCTTCGAGCATCTGATCGCCGACCAGAAGAACACCATCAAAGCCGCGGTCATCATCGGCGTGGACCAGCAGCCCATGATCGACGCGTTCCACGCCAGTGCACCCGACATTCCGGTGACACTCATCGATCCGGCAGACCGCGACCATGTGATGGACCATGCTGTCGAAGCCGCCGGAGCGTACGCCGAACCCGGCAACATCGTACTGATGGCGCCGGCATGCGCCTCCATGGACCAATTCCGCTCCTACGCTGACCGCGGCGACCAGTTCGCTGCGGCCGCGCAACGTTGGGTAGCCGCACATGGCAAGCACTGAACACCGGGCACGCTCCACAACCAAGGGACGTACAGCCCAATCAACCGTATTTCCCGCCCAACGCGCTGAGGGCGGCAATCGTCGCACCCGAGACGATTTCGACATCCTCGCCGACCGGAACACGGCTTCCACGCGCGACGGATCCGCATCGGCTCGAAGTTCGACGCCTTCACGCAACCGCGGCCAGCAGCCCCGACAATCCAAGCAATCCAATCGCAGACGTCCAACCTTGGAAAACCCCCAACAATCATGGTTCTCCAAACTGTGGGAGCAAACCAAAGAAAGCCTGTCAATCAAACAAATCGTCCAGCATGACGGCAGGTATCATGAGCGGACCAAACCCGTGTTGGACGTGGCTAAACGCGGCGGCTATCAGGGCGCCCGCATGCTGTTCAACCCGCTATGGTGCTACCACTGCTTCGTCGGCGTGGTCATGTTCCTGACCTTCGTCGGCGTCATCATGGTGTTCTCCAGCTCCTCGATCACCATGCTTTCCAGCGACAAGAGCCCATGGTCACAAGGCGCCAACCAAGCGATGTTCTGCGCGTTGGGACTGCTGCTGTGTGCCCTGGGCGCGCATATCCAGCCACGCGTATACCGCGGGTTATCCGGAATACTTCTCATCATCTCATGGTTCGTGCAGCTGCTCACCCTCACACCGATCGGCGTTGAAATCAACGGCAACCGCGGCTGGATCAACATCGGGTTCACCACCGTGCAGCCGGCGGAATTCATGAAACTCGCCGTCTGCATATGGATGCCGCTGGCAGTGATCATCGCCAAAAGCCGGGCAGCCGACACACGCAACAACAACTCCTACGCAGTACCCATCATCATGCTCGGCATCTGCTGCGCACTCGTGATGCTGGGCAAAGATATGGGCACAACCATGATTGTGCTCATCATCGGCGTGATCGCCCTGCTCCTTGGCGGCATGCCAGGCAAATGGTTCTGGAGTATGGTGGTGCTCGCTGTTGTCGCGTCAACAGCTCTCATCATCCAAAGTCCGAACCGTCTGGCCCGAGTCACCGCCGCATACACCAAGTGCGGTACCGCCACAGGTTTCGCCGACACCTGCTATCAGAGCGTGCACGCGAAATATGCGCTCGCTTCCGGCGGATTCCTCGGCGTAGGTATTGGCAATTCACGCGAAAAATGGAACTACCTGCCTGAAGCGCATAATGATTTCATCTTCGCGATTATCGGCGAAGAACTCGGGTTTGTCGGCACCGTGATGATCGTACTGCTGTTCGTGATCCTCGGATGGTGCCTGCTGTGCGTCGCCTTACAAGCCACCGACAGGTACACTGCGATGGTGCTCATGTGCATCGCAGTATGGATCCTCGGCCAGGCGATGGTCAACATCATGGTGGTGATCGGCCTGCTGCCGGTGATGGGCGTGCCGCTGCCGTTCGTCTCCGCCGGCGGATCGTCACTGGTCATGTGCCTTGGAGCGGCGGGCGTGGCAATGAGTATGATGCGCCAGCAAGCGCAAATCGCTACGGCGACCGACAAACTGAGCTCATGACGCCGCCGCCAGCCAAGAGTAGCGGTAGAGTGGTAAGGCGACACTGATACCGGTTGCACGGTTAATCAGCCAAGCATACGCGAGGTGGACACAAGCATGACGAATATCGTATTAGCAGGCGGCGGCACCGCCGGACACGTGAACCCGCTCCTATCGGTCGCAGACGCGATCAAGAAGCTCGAACCCGACGCGAAACTGAGCGTCATCGGCACGGCGGTCGGTTTGGAGCATGATCTGGTCCCGCAAGCCGGTTACGAGCTGGACACCGTGGAGAAAGTCCCGTTCCCGCGGCGGCCAAACAAAGATGCGATCACGTTCCCATGGCGGTGGAGCCGTGAGAAACGCAAAGTGCGTGCGATTCTGGAACGTCGCGGAGCGCAAGTCGTCGTCGGTTTCGGCGGGTACGCGTCCGCCCCCGTATATTCGGTCGCCCACGCGATGGGCATCCCCATAGTGATCCACGAGCAGAACGCTCGCGCGGGCATGGCCAACAAGCTCGGCGCGAAATGGGCGTCCTTCATCGGCACGGCATACGAACACACCGGTTTGAAACCCGGCAGCGCCACCACCATTGAGCGGGTTGGCCTGCCGTTGCGCCCGTCCATCGCACGCCTGGCGGCGAACATCAGAACCGATTACCCGACGGTTCGTGCGCAGGCCGCATCCCAGCTGGGCATCGATCCCGACCGCCCGGTGGTCGTCGTCACCGGTGGCTCGCTCGGCGCGTTGAGCTTGAACAAGGCGGTCGCCGGAGCCGCCGCCGACCTGCTCAAACGCTCGCAAGTAATCCACCTGACCGGCAAAGGCAAAATCGACCAAGTCACCACGGACGTGACAGCTACCGCCGGGGCGGACGCAATCAACGACCTCGACCCCACGCACGCAGGACAGGGCGACTATCACGTCGCGCAATACCTTGAACGCATCGACCTCGCCTTCGCCTGCGCCGACCTCGTGATTTGCAGGGCCGGCGCCGGCACCGTATGCGAACTGACCGCCCTCGGCTTGCCCGCCGTCTACGTGCCCCTGCCGATCGGCAACGGCGAACAACGGTTCAATGCGCAACCGGTGGTCGACGCGGACGGCGGAATCATCGTCAATGACAGCGATTTCACCCCCGAATGGGTACGCGGACACGTCGCCGAACTACTCGACAATCCGCAACGTTTGCACGAACTCGGCGACCATGCCTGGCAGTACGGCATCCGTGACGCCGCCGACATCATGGCCCGCCACATCCTCAACCTCGCCAAAACACGCGGATAACCACGCAACACCACCACGCCACAAGGCCGGACAGTGTACAAGCCGTCATGCCATAATGGCCATACAGACAGGGACAGCAACCAAGAGAAAGCAGTGCCTTCCATCATGAATACAGAGCCCATCGTGCTTGATCCGACCGTCGCAGCCTTCACCGAAGACCAGCACGTCAACGATCTGGGAACCACCCATTTCATCGGCATCGGGGGAGCGGGCATGAGCGTCCTCGCCGAAATGCTCCACGAGCAAGGCGTCCACGTCACCGGCTCAGACAGAGAACACAACGCCAAAACTGAACGGCTCGAAACACTCGGCATTCCCGTCGCAATCGGTCAACGGGCAGACAATGTTCGAGACGCGTCAACAGTGGTATATTCCAGCGCCATCAAACCAGACAACCCGGAAATCATCGCCGCAGTGGAACATGGTGCACATATCGTCCACCGCAGTGACATCCTCGCCCTGCTCATGAACCATCATGATGCGGTCGCCGTCGCCGGAGCACACGGCAAAACCACCACCAGCTCACTGCTATCACACATCCTCGTCCACGCCGGCACCGACGATCTCGCCGACCCCAGTTACGCCATCGGCGGCACCATCCAAGGCCCCGACGGGCAAACCCTCGACGGCGGACACGCCGGAGCAGGCCGCGTCCTCGTCGCCGAAGCCGACGAATCCGACGGCAGCTTCGCCAAATACCGTCCCGCCATCGCCATCATCACCAACGCCGAAGCCGACCACCTCGACCACTACGGCACCCCCGACCACTACTGCGAAGCCTTTGTCGCCTACGCGTCACACGCTCGCGACCACATCGTCATGACCGCCGACGACCCCGGCGCTCTCGACGTCCTACGCGGCCTCGACGACGCCGTCATGCACCGCACCGTCATCTACACCACCCAAAGCCGCCAACTCATCACCGACGCCGTCGCCCAAGCCGCCGACGCCACCATCGTCACCATCACCTCAGAAAGCGAACACGCCGGCAACGGGGAAGAACAATTCACCATCGACATGCCTGCCACCCTGACCGGCGACGAACACGCCATCCCCGTCAGCCTCAAGATTCCCGGCATACACAACGCCCGCAACGCCACCGCCGCCATCATCACCGCCACCCTGCTCGGCATGGACCCTGACACCGCAGCCCAAGCAGCCGGCAGCTTCCTCGGCGCATCCCGTCGCTTCCAAGTACGCGGACAAGAAAAACAAGTCACCGTCGTCGACGACTACGCGCACCACCCCACCGAAATCACCGCGCTCCTCAACGCCGCACGCCGACGCTACCCAGACGCCACCATCCGCGTCCTGTTCCAACCGCACCTGTTCTCACGCACCAAATTCTTCGCACGCGAATTCGCCCAAGCGCTCGCGCTCGCGGACGATGTGATCGTCACTGGCATTTATCCGGCACGTGAAAAGCAGGAGGATTTCCCAGATATCACCGCGCAGACCATCGTGGACGCCGCGCAAGGTATCGAACACGAGCCGGCGGACTGGATTCGAGCGGTCGACGATATGCATACCGCCGCCCTCATGATGGCGATGCGCGCCCACCATGGTGACGTGGTCTTCACTGTAGGCGCCGGCGATATCACTGCCATGGGGCCAGTGCTGCTGCACGCGCTGGAAGCCCACCGCGAGAACTGCGAGGGCTGACATGCCAGGACGCGTGGCACGAAGCAGGCAAAACGGTGACGGACCCCGTGATGACGGGCGACGCCGCGGGATCGGGCGGTCAGCGCGATCCGGGGCGGGGCATGCCGATAGCCTGTCAGCCCGGTCGAATGCGGTATCGGATACGCCGCTGGACAGCGCCCGTGACGCCTCATCGGCCCGTCCGGTGTCAAGGCGGCAAAGTTCCGGTCGCGCCGTATCCGGTCGTGTTGTCGGCTCGCGTGCCGACGCCGGTGCGTCCCGACAAACCGAACCGGGGCAAGCGTCCGAGACCATTCGCCGGAATATGGCGGGGAAACCCGCAAGGAAAACGCTGGGAAGACCATCTGCAACAGCTTCAGGAAAACAAGCGCGCCGGACGGGACGTAATACTCTTTCCTCTGTAAGAGGCCGGAAATCCGACACGTCGCCGCGAGTCGCCGGCAGTCGGTCGGCAAGCGGGGTTTCCGCTGCCGCCGCTTCGGAGCATGGTGCTTCAACCTCCTCACGCTCAGTATCCAGAGCAACCGGATTCGTGGACGCACGAACCTTACGCAGCGAGGACTTCGTCACCAAAACACTCAAGGAAACCACCGGTCCGCTAGGCGTGGCGGCGCGTCCGAAAGTCGTGGATTTCAACGAGCGAGTCAAAGAGCGCAGACACGCGACCATCCTCATGGCCATCAAACGTGTGACGATTCTCGTCGTATCCATCGCCGCCGTCGTAGGTGTCGTGTGGGCGCTGTTCTTCTCGCCGATGCTCATGCTCAACGCCGACCAGATCACCGTCAGCGGTGCCAACGAGTGGGTCAGCTCGAGTAAAGTCGAATCCATCGCATCCGCACAAGCCGGCAAATCCCTGCTGCTCGTATCCACGCATGATGTCGAAACCCAGCTCGCCGGCATTCCGGGCGTCAGCAAAGCGACCGCAACCAAACAATACCCCAACGGGATGCAAGTCCAAATCAGTGCGCAAGAGCCGGCCGCCATGCTGAAAACACCGGACGGCTCACTCACCGCGGTCGACGGCAAAGGACGCATCCTCAACTCGGTGAAGAACGCGTCAACAGCGGGGATTCCCGTCATCGAAGTCGACGACGTGGCCAAAGGGCTGAAAAGCCGGTCCGTAGTGACAGCCATCAAAGTGCTGGACTCGCTGTCCACCGCCATGCGCGCGCGAGTGAACAAAGTCACCGCGCAAACGCAGGATTCCATCACCACCGAACTCGACAACGGCAACTTCTCCATTATCTGGGGAGACGCCTCGCAGATGAAGCTCAAAAAAGCCGTGGTCGATAAGATCATCAACGATCCGAACGTGATCGGGGACAAGCATTCTGTGGATGTTTCGGCGCCGTTGCGGCCGATCATCAAGTAGGCGTCGAGCACGGCGATTGGCCGGTGGGTTGGCGGGGTTGGTGGCTGCCCGGGGTTCGACTGAAGTGGGGTTCGTGGTCGGACGGCTCCGGGGTTGGGCTGATGGTCTGGCGGCTGCCCGAGGTGAGATTCGTGAGTTGGCGGTTGTGCGTGCTGGTGGCTGACGATTGTGCTGGCTGGTGGCCGGCGGCGGCGTAATGTGTCGAAGCTTGCCGGTGATCGGCGTCGGACATGGCGGACTTGGTTGTGTGAGGCCTGACTCGGCGTTGTGCTGGTTGGACGGGTGCCGATACTTATTGTTGCCGCGTTGTGTATGTGGCGATATGCGTGGTGGTGGGTTTGTTGGCGCGTAAGGGTTGGTTGGGGGTTGATGTGGCTCGTTGCGCATGTGGTGGCATGCGCGATGCTCGCCCGCGCACAAGTCGTCGGGTGAGGATTGGCTTACGCACTGATTCGCGGGGCCCAGGATCCGCTGATTGCCATCTTTCTGTGTGAGGATTCGCTCACAATGTGGGTGGCTGGAGCGGTCGAGGAGGTTGATTCTGGTTTTGGGCCCCGTGTTATGTGAGGATTCGCTCGCACAATGGGGCGCGTCGGCGGACAGAACTGGCTGATGAGCGGGTTATATCCCTCACTAGGTGAACGACAACTCACAAAACGGAGGGGATACATTGGTCGCACCTGTGCTGCCAACCTGTGCTGTCAACGACCGCCATCCCATCGGCACGCCCGACAATCAACCATGATCGAACCGTCATGCCGCCAGCGCAGCCGGGTGCCGCTTGCTGAATCGCCAATAGTACAGTGCCGCGCAAATCAGGATCGACAGGAGCGAACCGAGCGGCGCCGCGCATCCCATCGGGAACAGGTTGTCCGGCCACAAGAGGGAGGCGATGTAAGCGCCTGGAATGCGCACTGCCAACACCGATATGATGTTGTGTGCGAACGTGTACATGGATTTGCCGTAAGCGCTGAAGAATCCGCTGAAGCAGAAGTGCACGCCCGCCAAGATGCAGTCGAAGGAGTAACTGCTCAAATATTGCGCCCCGTACCTGACCACCGTTTCGTCGTCGGGGGAGAAGATTCGCACGATGTCGGCGCCCCAGATCTGGCTGGCGACGCACATGATTGCACCGTATACCACACACATGATGATGCCGTATCGCAGCGCTGTTTTACTGCGCGAATGTTGTCGCGCGCCCGCATTCTGTCCGGCGACCACTGACACGGTGGACAGCATTGCCGAGGGAACGAGGAAGAGGAAGGAGATGATTTTCTCGACAATGCCGACAGATGCGGAGATTTCCAGCCCGCGGCCGTTAGCGATTGCGGTGATGACGATGAACGAGACTTGGATGCACAGTTCTTGGATGGCGATTGGCGTGCCGATGGTCAGGATTTGCCGAGTGCCTGCCCAGTCGTAAGCGAGATCGGTTGCGCGTAGACGAATACCGGTGTTCGCGTTTTTCAGGTAGGCGAGCGCGGCGGCCACTGAGAACGCTTGGGAGATGACTGTGGCGAGGGCGGCTCCGGCGGCTTGCATGTGTGCGCCGCCGATGAACGCGAGGTCGAGTCCCACGTTCAGCAGTCCGGCGAGGGCGACGAAGTACATCGGGTGCCGTGAGTCACCGAATCCGCGGAATATCGCGCTGATCACGTTGTATGCGACGATGAAGGGTGTGCCGAGGAAGCATATGGTCACGTAATCGTGTGCCTGGCTGAAGGCTTCCGGCGGTGTTGCCAGGAGTCGCAGCAGCGGGTCGGCGCATATGGCGAGGATGATGGTGGCGATGATGGCGACGAGGGCGAACAGTCGGATGGATTGCCCGATTTGGCGTTGCACCTTGTCCATGCGCTTGGCGCCGATCGCGTGGCTGATGGTCACGGTGACGCCTGTGGTCAGGCCGACGATGGTGACGGTCACCAGGTGGGTCATCTGGCTGCCGGTGGATACGGCGGATACGGAATCCGCGCCGTTGAATCTGCCGACGATGAGCAGATCTACCAGCTCGTAGCAGCTTTGCAGGAAGCAGGTGATGAGGTAGGGGATGGAGAAGCGCAGCATGGCGGGGATCAGTGGTCCGTGGGTCAGGTTGCCGGTGTTGGAGTGTGCGCGAGATGGCGTGGGCTGCTCTGGATTCTGCGGATGTGCTTGGTCGGTCGTGTGAGTCGGTTCGGTATGGATACCCGTGTCGGCGTCCGTGTTAGCGTCCGTGCAGGTTGGCTTCGTATTGGCTGGCTTTGTGTTGGTTGACTTCGGGTCAGTTGACTTCGTGTCGTTGGCTTCTGTTGTGCGGCTCGTACTGACTGGCTTGACTGGGTGAGTAGCGCTGACTTGCCCGACCGTGCTGGTCGTGCGGTCGGGGCCGATTGCTACTGCGGTATGGTGCCGAGTATTGCTGGCGTGTGCCATGCTTCGTTCTCTCCTTGAAATAGCCGCGGGCCGCGTGACAGGGCGGCGAGCGGTCGGCCGGCGGGAACCGGATAGTCCCATACGTAATGCTGGCTGTAGACAGGGGAGGGCGGGCTTGTGGATACGCTTGGTTCGCCATACCGTCAGTATCTGTGTGGAGTTATTGAATGATGCCATGGGAATCATGACATCTATTCGTGGAAGTCTCGAAGTCTCGTGTCGATGTCGATGGCGACGGCGCATCATCGGGTGTCTTCCAAGGGATATGCATGATTTGTGGTCTCGCCGGCGGTGGTATCGCAGGCGTCTGCAATGTCGGCCGTGATTCACCACTCTCATTACCACTCATGTGCTGCTTGAATAGGGCTGGGCGCGAGGCGGATCCAACATTCCGGCATTACGCTTAGCCGACTGTAATCGTTGGAATACCAACGAAAAACGCCACCCCTTGCGGGATGGCGTTTTTCGTTGTTCAGTGGAGCTGCGGGGAATTGAACCCCGGTCCGGTGACCGTACCCTCAGTCTTCTACGTGCGTAGTCTGCTGGCCGTGCGGCAGTTTTTCTGCCCCCATCGATGTCGCAGACAACTGATGGCGAGCATATCCGCAGAAAAAGTCCCCCAGCCACCCTGCGGTGCAGTAGCCGGAGCAAGTCTCCTAAACGACGCTCAACATCTCCCCGAAGACGAGGGGGAGTGAACGGAGCGGCTGCTCACTGGTTAATCCTGGCGCGAAGCTCAGGCAGCGAGAGCAAACTCAGTGCGGTTAGATTTAGCACTTATTGTTTCGCGGAGGGCATCACGAGTGGACTCCGCATTCTCGGCACGCTTCCCTGCGACGAACAGGTCACCGTCGAAACCGATCAGCCCCTTTTTGAATTATCAAACCCCGGAATAGACCGGATTTTTTAGTATACGACATTTCGTCGTTCGGCTCAAATCGGCTGTGAGCCGAAGGCGTCGGTGATACACGAGGATGATGGCGGCTGATTGTGTGTGAACTCGGAATCGAAGACGGAACGTCATATGGGTCGGCGCCCGTGGGACCTCCGTCATGATTATCCTGCCGTGATTGTGCAATTTGCAACCGTGCAGCCGCGCACGACGGAATCGGTGCAACCGAGCGGCGGATGCCAGGGAAGTGCCTGTGTAATCTCCCGCCATAATCCTGCGATAGAGTGACGGTATGAGAATCGTGTTACAGCGCGTAAGCGAAGCCGGCGTCGACGTGATCGACCCCGCAACGAACAGCGTCGATCCGACGTTCGAGAAGCAAACCATCGGCACAGGCTATGTGCTGCTTGTCGGGGTCGCGGATGCGGACGGACAGAGGGAAATCGACTGGCTGGCGGGCAAAATCGCCAGACTGCGAGTGTTCGAGGATGCCGACGGGCGCATGAACGAGTCGATTATGCAGCATAACGGCGAAATCCTCTCCATCTCGCAGTTCACGTTGTACGGCAACATCCGCAAAGGCAACCGGCCGAGCTTCATCGCAGCCGGCGCGCCTGAACACGCCAAACGCGTGTGGCTCGCCTTCAACGAAGCGTTGCGGGCGCAAGGACTCACCGTCAAAGAAGGTCGATTCGGCGCGCACATGCGGGTGTCGTTGGTCAACGACGGGCCGGTAACGCTGGTGGTGGATACGGCGGAGGTGCTGGGGGAGTAGGGGTTGTTCGCCAATATCCGCGATGGGCAGTTATTTTCAAAACAGGCGGAATTAATATCGAGGGGATTATTTGGTGTCCCGCATTATAAAGAAAGCAGCTTTCGCTAGCACCAGCGTAAGGACATATTTTCAGTTTTCATGTGTGACATTGTAAAATCATATGTGAGCGTGTCCGTCGACTCGTCGGTCGGATATGTGCAGATTCATTGCCAATGTCCTATGCGCCGCTCATTCTTGCCGATGATGGTGGTGATTGTTTCCCTGGACCTGTCAATTAGTGGCTTAGTTTGTAGGTGTTGCACTTAAACTACGTGTCAGTACACTTGAATGTGACTAGCTGCTGATCGCAGCATCCTGTTCTAGGCGTTCGGGCTCGCGGCGCAATTTCACCTGCTGCGGGTAGCCTGTAAATTGTCATGCGCTTCGGAATGGGAATCTGCAGTTCATGTAATCTTTGCACGTATGTTGTTTGATTCCATCGCATGGCAGATGGATATAAAGGTTTATATTGCCGGAACTATGTCAGTGCTGCCAGTGCTTTATTGTTCGCGCGACACGTACCACTTGTACGTGAATGGCACGTGCTGCTTGGCAGCAGACGCGCGTGGTTAATAACAATCTTCTACGCCTGCCCGTTGCTGGCTTTCGCATCCGTCATACGGTACGGGTGTGTGATTTTGACTTGTTCTTGTTGAACTGCCCAGACAGCGTGTAAATATACGATTGGCAACGGACGGGATTGTAGTCGACTGCGACCACAATCTGGTGGATTCCCTGCGCTTGTAAAGGCTTGTTGTTTATATCCTATCTGTGCTTGCAATTCTTGTTCTGACCACAACCGTAATTGAGATGCCATGCTTGCCTCTAGAAAAAGGAAAGTAAATAAAAAAGATGAATGATGATATAATGATCGGCGGGAATCTGCACTTTTCATAGTGTGTTCCCCGCGCATGCGGGGATGATCCCACCCGTATGACGTGGCCGATATCAAGGCTTTTGTGTTCCCCGCGCATGCGGGGATGATCCCTGCATTTCAACACTTGAATTACTTGCTTCTTGGTGTTCCCCGCGCATGCGGGGATGATCCCTATGCTCTCCAAGGGCAGAAGTTCAGCTCCCCGTGTTCCCCGCGCATGCGGGGATGATCCCGTATACCAACAATTAAGCGATACCGACGAAGTGTGTTCCCCGCGCATGCGGGGATGATCCCTATGGAGTCTGGTTCGACATGCAGGAAGGCAAGTGTTCCCCGCGCATGCGGGGATGATCCCACACGAATTGTCCCGTAAATCCCGCGTCAATCGTGTTCCCCGCGCATGCGGGGATGATCCCCACTGTACATGCTCCAAGACAGCGAGCGCCCTGTGTTCCCCGCGCATGCGGGGATGATCCCCGCTACGGACAAGCAAGCGGTGACACTTGCCCGTGTTCCCCGCGCATGCGGGGATGATCCCGGATTGTTCCACCGCCACGTGTTCACATACGTGTGTTCCCCGCGCATGCGGGGATGATCCCCCGCTGTCGGAGACGGCTTTCGTCCATCCGTCGTGTTCCCCGCGCATGCGGGGATGATCCCTGCGCATCCGTCAAATCCTTCGTTTCCTTCATGTGTTCCCCGCGCATGCGGGGATGATCCCGGACTGGAACGGCTACCAGTCCACCATGACGAGTGTTCCCCGCGCATGCGGGGATGATCCCGGTGGAGGAAGTAGTTCACGCTGTCGTTCTTGGTGTTCCCCGCGCATGCGGGGATGATCCCGTCTCGCATGGATGGCCGCTTGCCTAACGCCTGTGTTCCCCGCGCATGCGGGGATGATCCCACCAGCAAGGACAGCAGCAGCGCCACCAACGAGTGTTCCCCGCGCATGCGGGGATGATCCCCAGACGGCCGAGTCCAGGGTGTCTCCGAAGTAGTGTTCCCCGCGCATGCGGGGATGATCCCGAGTTTCAGGCACTCAACCAAAACACGACGGTGTGTTCCCCGCGCATGCGGGGATGATCCCCGTATACGTCCGGCCGGAACGCGACCTTGGCAGTGTTCCCCGCGCATGCGGGGATGATCCACGCCGTCCACCCGTCCGGGTCGGCGGTGCGCCGTGTTCCCCGCGCATGCGGGGATGATCCCGGCGACACTGGACCTGATCTACACGACAATACGTGTTCCCCGCGCATGCGGGGATGATCCCTGCCATCGTTTTTTGATCCAATCCCCGATGACGTGTTCCCCGCGCATGCGGGGATGATCCCGCCACACCACGTCCAGCGGCGTTTCGCGGAATGTGTTCCCCGCGCATGCGGGGATGATCCCATGCCGAACATTCCGGCAAGATCATTCGCGGCGTGTTCCCCGCGCATGCGGGGATGATCCCGCGCGGTGCCATGATTCTCGGTCCCCGTCAACGTGTTCCCCGCGCATGCGGGGATGATCCCTTCGCTCGATAGCGTGTTGGAAAACTATGATAAGTGTTCCCCGCGCATGCGGGGATGATCCCGCTCCATGACAATTCACGTTCGTAGCTTGCCAGTGTTCCCCGCGCATGCGGGGATGATCCCGACACCACTAGAAACAGGTCAATTCCAATTGAGTGTTCCCCGCGCATGCGGGGATGATCCCCACACCGGCGTGTCGCCACCCTAATGGGAACCGTGTTCCCCGCGCATGCGGGGATGATCCCGACACCGACGAAAATTTGACAAACATTATATCGTGTTCCCCGCGCATGCGGGGATGATCCCGCATGATGGACGACAGTCTGGAGGACGTGCTCGTGTTCCCCGCGCATGCGGGGATGATCCCATGCCTTTTATCGTCGAATTGTAATATGCATTGTGTTCCCCGCGCATGCGGGGATGATCCCGGCACTTTCTACTTTGCACTCCAAGGCAATATGTGTTCCCCGCGCATGCGGGGATGATCCCCGTGCAACAGTCATATGACGTGCCGCCCTTGAGTGTTCCCCGCGCATGCGGGGATGATCCCGGTGCCGTCCGTACAGCGGATGACGTTATCCGGTGTTCCCCGCGCATGCGGGGATGATCCCCATAAAATCCAGGTTGTGCGCTGCGACGAGGTGTGTTCCCCGCGCATGCGGGGATGATCCCCAGTTGACGTTGCCGTACTTGTCAAGCCCGGAGTGTTCCCCGCGCATGCGGGGATGATCCCATGGTTGTGCTGTTCCCACTGTGATAGACTAGGTGTTCCCCGCGCATGCGGGGATGATCCCGCCATCCAACGACTCCTTCAATGACATCGCACGTGTTCCCCGCGCATGCGGGGATGATCCCAGCAGACCCAAACCGTGGATGACGAAGTCAAGGTGTTCCCCGCGCATGCGGGGATGATCCCCTCGAATTGCATGAAGACAATATCGGGTTGCGGTGTTCCCCGCGCATGCGGGGATGATCCCACGACGAACACGGTCATCATCCAACACACCATGTGTTCCCCGCGCATGCGGGGATGATCCCGAGCCGCTGAACATGACGAACGCAGTCGCACAGTGTTCCCCGCGCATGCGGGGATGATCCCTTAGCTAATAAAAAAACGACACGCCAAAAACAGTGTTCCCCGCGCATGCGGGGATGATCCCGGACAGTGCGGCGGAAACCGTCTGATCGATTTGTGTTCCCCGCGCATGCGGGGATGATCCCTGGGGTGCATACACGCAGGCGTGGGACCACGTGTGTTCCCCGCGCATGCGGGGATGATCCCCGTTGGTCTCGCCGATCAGACTTTTGTATTGCGTGTTCCCCGCGCATGCGGGGATGATCCCGGCACCGAAATGTTGTCGAGGTTGACGTCCAAGTGTTCCCCGCGCATGCGGGGATGATCCCGTCATACGCATGCGATTATCCCAGATCGGGATGTGTTCCCCGCGCATGCGGGGATGATCCCCGCACGATCTATGCGGATTCGACTAACCCTAAGTGTTCCCCGCGCATGCGGGGATGATCCCTGTTAGGCAAGTAGGAAGGAATGGCAACAATGGTGTTCCCCGCGCATGCGGGGATGATCCCGGTGTGCGCGGCCAATTGCTCCACCGTCAAGTGTGTTCCCCGCGCATGCGGGGATGATCCCGTTCCGCGTTCGCCACGAACGTGTCAACGTCCGTGTTCCCCGCGCATGCGGGGATGATCCCGTATATTAAATTGGAGAATGTCGGATATAGCGGTGTTCCCCGCGCATGCGGGGATGATCCCTGTAGACAAGCCGGGAAAGCATATCTTCCGATGTGTTCCCCGCGCATGCGGGGATGATCCCGCGGTTACCCGGTGATTGGCCGGGCGGGTAGTGTGTTCCCCGCGCATGCGGGGATGATCCCATCACCGGATACAAATCAGGCAACATCAACCTGTGTTCCCCGCGCATGCGGGGATGATCCCCATCCAAGCCATGGGACACCACTGGGCGCTCGTGTTCCCCGCGCATGCGGGGATGATCCCCCGGCAGGTTCCACCGGTACTATCTATGATGTGTGTTCCCCGCGCATGCGGGGATGATCCCTGCTGTTGTCGCGGGAGTACGTCATTCCCCATGTGTTCCCCGCGCATGCGGGGATGATCCCCCGTGTCGAAATAGCCGACTGCGGGCATCTGAGTGTTCCCCGCGCATGCGGGGATGATCCCCGGGCGAAATCGCCGGCAACGCCGGTCTGCGGAGTGTTCCCCGCGCATGCGGGGATGATCCCAGATGATAGGATTGAATCGCTGAGGCCCGTGTGTGTTCCCCGCGCATGCGGGGATGATCCCCACACCGCGGCTTCCGGGCGGTGCATCTTCAGGTGTTCCCCGCGCATGCGGGGATGATCCCGCGTATGACCTGTAATCCGCGGGGAATTCCTGGTGTTCCCCGCGCATGCGGGGATGATCCCGTCCCGTCATCCATCGTGCAAATGTAGCGGAAGTGTTCCCCGCGCATGCGGGGATGATCCCACGCGATCGACCTCACCATGCGGCGCGTCCGAGTGTTCCCCGCGCATGCGGGGATGATCCCATATCGCCGCCACGCCGCTTGACACTGTGTTGGTGTTCCCCGCGCATGCGGGGATGATCCTATTTGCATGTCGGCGTGTCGCGGTGTATACTTGTGTTCCCCGCGCATGCGGGGATGATCCCTAACCTATTACGCTGACGAAAAAATAGACCTAGTGTTCCCCGCGCATGCGGGGATGATCCCGCTCGGTGGACCTTTACAAGCGGGCACAGGACTGCGTGTTCCCCGCGCATGCGGGGATGATCCCCATTGATTTTGAGCGGCTGGTGCGTTATCGGAGTGTTCCCCGCGCATGCGGGGATGATCCCATTCCGATAAGCGTCGGCAATGCCTCAGTGATGTGTTCCCCGCGCATGCGGGGATGATCCCGAGGGCGGTATCAGCGATGTAAGCGTCTCCCCGTGTTCCCCGCGCATGCGGGGATGATTCCCCCCATTACATTGGTTAGTGGGTCCCGCGCCGCGGGGCCCGGTCGCCGAGTGCGGTATGGCCGAATCGCCCTGTCGTCCATGATCCGGGGGGTGTTGCCGCCGCACGCGGGACGCCCCCGACCGCT
>Ga0256406_1000272_pt1 | contig 97969 bp, 117 predicted proteins | sample RumenRJG_03DNA_FD_185986 | JGI IMG/M metagenome (GOLD analysis project Ga0256406, IMG submission 185986) | Bovine rumen microbial communities from Lethbridge, Alberta, Canada - RJG_03 | ecosystem: Host-associated > Mammals > Digestive system > Stomach > Rumen | place: Canada: Alberta...
ATTTTAGCGCGTGACACGGAAGCTATTGTTCCAACCTGCTTAATCGAGTTTCTATAATAAGGGACTGGCTGACTGTTTTATGGACGGATGCAATGACCCTAAAAAGACCTCGTCAGGCCAGCTGCTTTCCTTATTATATAAAAATAAGTGCAGCAGGATGAGAAAATTTCTTCTCTGTCTTACTACACCTTATATGGTACTAAAAAAGACTGCGTCATTCAACGCAGTCTGAGTACACATCACGATTCGTGATCCGCACCGCTCCACTTTAACAATTCATAATAGTCCGGATACGTATCTTTCTGAAAAATTTCACCATCAACAACAGTAACCGGAAAAGCATCTGGTCCATCTGTCAACAGTACACGCTCTACCGGCCCGTTTGTGTATTGAGATTGATCTTGTAAAAAATTTCGCAAATGAATATCAATGCCTTGACGTTTCAAATCTTTAACAATCACTTGAATAGCTAATGCCTGTTGAGATTTTAAATCAACATCAATGGGATTATAAATATTTATTGTACACATCTGACCAACCCCTTCGTATAATCTACTGCTAATTTAACATAATTTTATTAAAATTGCTTGGTATTTTTTTGTCACATCTTTTCACTATTATTTCAATAGACACGATTGCACACAAAATCTGCCATCTGAATATAAAATGAAGTATCAATAGAAAGATTTGACAAAGCTTCTATTGCAGTACGATGATACTCTTCTACTTTTTCCTGAGCGCTTTTTAACCCATAGAGAGAAACCATTGTGGTTTTATGTTCTTCCTGATCGCTGCCCACAGGTTTTCCAAGCACCTCCGTATCTGACGTGACATCGAGTATATCGTCAACAATTTGAAAGGCCGTTCCAATTGCTTCTCCGTATTGTCGCATCCATTCTAAAGACTCTGAATCCGCATTTGCCATTACTGCACCGCAGAGCAATGCCGCCGTTAACATCGCACCCGTTTTATGAGAGTGGATATATTTTAATTTTTCTGCATTCATTTCATCATCGTCTTCAGCTAACACATCACCAACTTGTCCACCAATCATACCGCCTACACCCGAAGCTTGCATTAATATTTTCAAAGCCTGAATGCCATTGCTCTGCTGCTGAGCAGGCAATCTCTGCAATCCGTCAACTGCCGTTTCTACCGCGTAATTAAGCAAGGCATCTCCCGCTAATATAGCGATATCTTCGCCATAAACTTTATGATTAGAAGGCTGCCCCCTGCGCAGGTCATCGTCATCCATCGCCGGCAAATCATCATGGATCAAAGAATATGTGTGAATCATTTCAATGGCACACGATAAAGCGCGGACATTTTCGACGTCGCCTCCGAATAATTCACAAGTCTTCCGCATGAGCACTGGCCGTATTCTTTTCCCCCCGGCAAATAAACTGTATTTCATGGCTGAGACGATAATAGCAGGCGCATCAAATGGTTTTTCAAAGCAAACGAGCAAATCGTTTTCGACGTCCTTCGCCATTGTTTCTAAAGTATTTTTAAAGTCTTGATTCATGAGATTCCTCCAAATCTTTTTCTGTTATTTCTTCTAATTCAGAATGACCAGACTGATCTTTTGTTAATAACGCAATTTTCCCTTCTGCTGACTTTAGATCATTTTCGCATTTTTTTAATAGAGTCATTCCCTCTTCGTAAAGTTTAACAGATTTTTCAAGACTAAGCTGATCGCTGTTCATTTCTGCTACAATTTCTTCTAGTCTTGACATTTTTTCATCAAATGTTTTCTTTCGTGCCATGTTTATTCTCTCTTTCCTGATCGAGCCGCACACTCACTTCGCCATCATTAAATTTGAGCATCAATCGATCAAACTGAGCCGCTTTATCTGCCGTCTCGACAACCGTTCTATTAGGCGAAAAAACAATTGCGTAGCCGCGTTCCAGTACCTGATTTGGATTGAGCAAATGCAATTGTTTTCGAATAAGCTGAGTCTGCGTTTGCGCCGATAATATTTTTTTCTGAATCAACAACTGAAATTGATGAAATAATTGATTGAGTTGAATATTTTGTGCCTTGATTTTCTTTCTTGGATTGTTGATCCCAATCATTCTTTGATAATACTGTATCTGTTTGCGATGGTTTTGAATTTGTCGGTTAAATGCATACTCAATATCGTTTCCTATCTGTGTAATTTTTTTAATTTGATAGGTTCGATCTTCCGCAACTAATTCGCCAGCAGCTGTTGGCGTGGCCGCACGAATATCAGCCACAAGATCTGCAATGGTTACATCTGTTTCGTGCCCAACCGCAGAGATAATAGGCTTCACTGCGTTGTAAATCGCATCTGCGACTTTTCTTTCATTAAATGCCCAAAGATCTTCAATTGATCCGCCGCCTCTGCCCACAATAATTACATCAATATCATCTCTTTGATTCAGACAGCGGATTCCCTCTGCAATTTTCTCAGCTGCATTTTCTCCCTGTACTTTAGACGGGAAAAAAATAATATTAATGCTGGCATTTCTCCTCCGAATAGTGGAAAGGATATCATGAACGGCCGCTCCTTTTCCAGAAGTTACAACGCCCACTGTATGAATATTTGGAGGTAGTCTTTTTTTTCGTTTAGAATCAAAATACCCCAGCTTTTCTAACTGATTTTTTAGTTTTTGCAGAGATACAAATAATTCTCCGACACCAGCCGGTTCCATCGAATTTATGTATAATTGATACTGCCCGTTTTTTTCGTAAACGTCAATCGATCCATGGCAAATCACGTGCATGCCATCTGACGGAAGAAAAGAGAGATGTGCAGCTTGATAAGAAAACATGACACAGGAAATTCTGCTTTCCTCATCTTTTAAAGAAAAATATAGATGACCGCTATAATATGCCTTGAAATTAGAAATTTCACCTTCGATATCGACATTTTTCAGCAGACTATTCGTGGAAATCACACTTTTTACAAAGTGGTTTACCTGTGTAACGCTTAAGTGTCTGCGAATCAATTGATCTTCTCCTGTTGATTAAACATTTCCTTTGTTAAAAAAGCGCACCCTACGCCGTTATCCGTGGCATATTGTGGTTTGGCAAATATAGCACGGTATTGACGTTTCATTCGCTTTCGTATCGTTTCTTTTACGATGCGATTGGCCATCACACCTCCCGAAAACACAGCAACTTCTATGTCTAATTGATCGCATAAGATATTGATAGCACGTCCAATGGTTCTGCCGATACATTCAAACAAAGCATATGCAATTTCCGAAAACGGCATTCCATCATCAATTAATTGATGAATCTGATTTTCCTGACCAGAAAAGTGAAAATCACATCCCTCAAGTCGTGAAGCGATTTTAATTTCGTGTTGATTAGACGTCAATGCCAGTTTTTCCAATTCTTTACCTGCTGGAAAAGAGCAGCCCATTGCGACACCAGTTCGATCAATCAATTGTCCTGCATTTAAATCCAACGTCTTTCCGACAATCCGATTGGTGTGGGTCTGCGGGTCAACTACCACAATTTCAGAGGTGCCTCCAGATAAATGAACTGCTAAAAAAGGTTTGTTTAATTTTTCGCAAGCATCTTCATTTTCAATTAATGCTGCTCGGATATGACCTTCCTGATGGCTAAAACAATATAATGGAACCTGTAACAAATCGGCATATGATTTAGCAACAGCGTATCCCACACGGAAAACTGGCATATACGATCCTTCTTGAGGTCTTGGTGAAACCGAAACGCCAACCGCCCTGACGTTATTTTTCATCTCTGGAATTGACGCAAAACGTGCCGTCAGTTCTGGGATATTGCGGATATGTTCAAAAACAGCTTCAGACTGCCGCAATCCTCTCTGCCCTTTCTTAACTGGCAAAACTTTTCGTTGATCAGCTACGATCCCATTTCTCGTATCCACAACCGCAACAGATGACGTATAATTACTTGTATCAATTCCTATAAACATAGATTGCCTCAGTCAGCTAATTTTTATTTGAAAGATGTTTACCTAAATTATTCAATATGCCATTGATATACCGATATGATTTTTCATCACAATACTTTTTAGCCAATTCAACAGCTTCATTCACTGCAATTTCAATTGGCAGACCTAAATACATCATTTCTGCCGCGCCAATACGCATAGCAGCAAGTTCAGCGCTTGGAATGCGATCAAAGCGCCAATCTTCTCGAAGATATTTTTCGATTTCAGAATCAATTGTCTCTAAATTGTCAATAACCGTTTCTACTAATAAATGAGCATACGTATATTGGTCGTGCTGAAAATCTTCTTTTGGATCTGCAAAACCAGCGCCATTGTCTAATGTGGCAATAATTTTTGCCTTTAAATCAGATTGTCCGCGATCTTCAAATCCAATTTGAAAAACTGCCCGATAAGCAAGCTCTCTTTCAAATTTACGTTTTTCTTTATTCATTTTTCTCCGTTAAAAAAGCCGCTTACTAGCGGCTTCATTTGTTTATTTAATATTTTCCGCAGCCTTTAACCAGAATGTTCACTTGTGAGACCGGTTTGCCCGCCATAATTTCTACAGACTCCTTAACCTTTTTTTGTACTTCTTCACAAACTTCTGGAATTTTTATGCCAAGGCTTGTAATGACATGAAGATCGATTTGATAGCCATCTTCTTTTTCTACAACTTTAACACCTTTAGAAACAGCCGAAGGATAAATGGCATCGAGTATTTCATCAGAAATACGCATAAACATTTTTTCGATCCCATCAATACCCAAAGCTGCCATACTTGCAATCGAACATATCATTTCATTTGATATGTCGTTTGAAGCTGTATTAATATTTTCTTCCATTTACATACCTCTTTTTAATGATGATGTTCGTCATGATCCTGAAGTTTTTCAAGGGTAGCATCGTCTAAATGAAATTGACTTTCACACTGAGGACATATGACGCGATCCTCAGCGAAATCTTCAAAATTTGCAATGAAGGTATGTCCGCAATTCGCACAGGTGACTTCGTAATAATCATCTTCTTCATCATGATGACACGCTTCCACCGTGTTTTCCAACTCAGCGACCCGACGCTCTAAATCATCTATACGCTTTGCCAGTTCTTCAATCGCTGTTTTTGTATGGTCGTCCATTAAACACGTTCCATGTATTCGCCAGTCCGTGTGTCGACACGAATGGTATCCCCTTCGTTAACAAACAAGGGAACCGTAATCTGGGCGCCCGTTTCAACTGTACACGGTTTGTTTGCCCCTGTCGCAGTATCTCCTTTAAAACCCGGTTCGGTTTGTGTGACTTTCAATGTCACAAAGTTCGGTGCCTTGACTTCAAAAGGTTCGCCCTTAAAGAATCGAATGGTCGCATTGTCGTTTTCTTTTAAGTACTGTAAAGCATCTTTCACTTTGTCGTATTCGATCGGAATCTGTTCATAAGATTCGAGATCCATGAAATAATACAGATCACCGTCCGCATAAAGATACTGCATTTCTTTTGTATCAATATGGGCACGTTCAAATTTTTCATTTGGTGAGAAAGTGGTTTCAGTGACTGCTCCAGAAATCACGTTGCGGATCTTTGTTCTGACAAATGCTGCACCTTTACCAGGTTTAACGTGCTGAAATTCGACAACCACATAAACCTGTCCGTCCATTACAAATGTAACGCCTTTTTTAAATTCACCTGCTGATATCATATCCGTTATACCTCCATTATAGAAAAACAATTTTCTATTTCGTTCTATATTAATAATGATTATTTAGTATTTTATCACACCTGATATTTTTGTTCAATGACTTAAGCTCCTGCAAACTACCCCTCTGTCTAAGCCTGATAAGTCCCGGATAACTTTTTGAACGCTGAAATCATAATTTTTTGCTATACACGTAATCTCATTGACTTGATTCCAACCGCATTCGCAGATAATCATGCCGCCCGGTGTCAAATAATCAGAAGCCTTTAAAAATATGCTTTGATAAAAATCCAATCCAGTTTCTCCGCCATCGAGTGCCATCTTCGGCTCAAAGTCTTTGACATCTGAAGATAACTCATCAATTTCCCGTGTCGGAATATAAGGTGGATTGGTTACAATCAAGTCGTATAACTCAGAGAGATTCTGAAACAAATCACTCTGAATCAACGAGATGTCTGTTCGGTTCCTTTGTGCATTCGCTTTTGCTATTTTTAACGCATCAACTGACAAATCCGCGCCAGTCACTACTGCTTTTTTTTCATAGTGTGCAATCGCAATGCCAATCGCTCCCGACCCACAGCACAAATCTAGGACGCGAACCTTTTGCTGTGGCATTGCTTTTAAAACCTGCAGTGCATTTTCTACAATATTTTCAGTATCAGGGCGAGGAATCAACACATCTGGTGTCACAATAAAATCTAAGCCCATGAATTCTTTTTTGCCCACAATTTGAGCGTAAGGCTGATGATGGCTTCTTTTTAGCAGACATTGATCGTAACGCTTTTTTTGTTCTTCTGTCATTTCTAAATTTTGATCAATAAGCAAATGAATACGACTCGTGTCCAGCACGTAGGACAGAAATAACTCTGCTTCAAAACGAGGCTCAGGAATTTTGCTTTGTTTCAAGATCTCTGTTCCTCGGCGAAGTGCCTGTTCATATGTTTCACTTTTCATTTTATTTTAACTACAATTAAACAAAAAAATAAGCCGGTTTACCGACTTATTTTTCTTCGTTATTTAATACTTTAGCGTATTTCTTCTTAAATCTTTCAACTCGTCCGCCAGAATCGACTAATTTCTGTTTACCCGTATAGAATGGATGACAAGCTGAGCAAATTTCAACACGCAGTTCCGGTTTTGTGGAACCAGTTTCAAAAGTATTGCCACAAGCGCATTTTACAATGGCCTTACCATATTTTGGGTGGATGCCTTCTTTCATCGTATTCACCTCTTTCTCATTTGCATATTTAAGATCGAACTTTAGCTAAAATTCAACTTTTTTAGTATATCAAAATAAAATTCGAAATGCAATAACTTTTATTGATTTATTTATATATTTGCCGGCTGTGATGAGTGATGCTGTGTCCATGACATTTTAAAAGAATGAACAAATTCGCAAGTTGCCACACCTTTGTCGACTAATGAAACGATCCAGCTTTCAGCATATTTTGGCGGTGTAACTGTTACCGGGAACATGTGCCTTAAAATCATATTTTCTTCTTTTTTATTAAGATGATAATCTTTTTCCGCATTTTTTAATGCACGTTTGGGATGTGCAACTGCATGCATATTTCGAATTCGATCAATGCCGTGTTCATTGTGTTCCACCTTGCGCCAATCTTCAAAATAATAATCGTGTAAAAGCGCCCCTCTTGCTGTTGACAAACTATCGAGATGCATTTTTCTCGCAATGACATAGGCGTAATAAGCAACACGGACACAATGTGCGTATCTTCCCAATTCGTTACCATGATGGCGCTGCTGTTTTAATGTTTGGAATTTTGAATCGTTGATAATATCGGATGTAATAGAATAAAATTGATTAAAATATTTCTTTTCCCGAATGCTTTTCATATAGATAAATATTCCACCTCACTAAGATTCGTTTGAAACTCATTAAGATATATTTATAATCCATTTTTCTGAAATTAGCATTAATATTTACTAAAATTTCCAAAAAGAAAAAAGCAAGCTTAAAAGCTTGCTTGATCTGATCGAAAAATGGTGGAGATGAGGGGATTCGAACCCCTGACCTCGTAAATGCGAATCACGCGCTCTCCCAACTGAGCTACACCCCCATTAATAGGTCTTTGACTGGCGGAGAAGGTGGGATTCGAACCCACGTGCCCAATAATGGACAACCGCATTTCGAGTGCGGCTCGTTATGACCTCTTCGATACTTCTCCAAAAAGATTACGTTATTTATTTTACCATTGTTCTTTTTTATGTCAAGTCATATCTTATAGATATTAATCGATTTTTTTATTTTTTTCTGCTATGGAAATGTTTATAATGTGTTTAACAAGTCCTAAGGAGGTTAATTTCATGATCAATCAACCTATCGGCATTATTGGTGCCGGAAATATGGCATCAGCCATCGCAAGGGGAATTATTGACAAAAAGGCTGTTACCCCTTCATCTGTTCATATGTTTGATCCTGATTCGACAAAACTCACAAATTTGGCCAATGAATTAAATGTTATACCTGAGTCTGACAACGTAACTTTGGTAAATAATTCAAATATTATTGTTTTGGCAGTTAAACCTAATATTTATCCGACGGTCATCAAAGAAATCCGCGACGCAGTCGATCAATCAAAAACTATTGTTACCATTGCCGCGGGACAAAAAATTTCTATCATTGAAAATCTTTTTGGCAAACCCATCTCATTGGTCCGAGTCATGCCCAATACACCAGCTCTTGTCGGCGAAGGCATGTCTGCTCTAACACCGAACCAATTCATTTCTGAAGAAAACAAAAAAGAAGTTTTAACTTTATTTGAATGCCTTGGAAAAGCAGAAATCATTCCAGAAAAATTAATGGACGCGGTGACCGGCATCTCCGGTTCTTCTCCCGCTTTTGTTTTCATGTTCATTGAAGCGATGGCAGATGCTGGTGTTCAGGCTGGCATGCCGCGACAGCAGGCCTATACATTTGCCGCCCAAGCGGTTCTTGGCTCCGCGAAAATGGTGCTTGATTTCGGAAAACACCCTGGCGAATTAAAAGACATGGTCACCTCGCCTTCTGGTACGACCATAGAAGGCGTTTTGACTTTAGAAAACAAGGGCTTTAGGGGCATTGTTTCACAAGCAGTAAAAGACACGATAGAAAAATCTATTGCAATGTCAAAAGACGATTAATCATAAAAGGGTTATTCCCGCTATAATGTGGGAATAACCTTTTTGATTGATTAAACATTAAATTTAAAGAAGGTCACATCGCCATCCTTCATGACATAATCTTTACCTTCTGTTCGTGTCAATCCCAATTCTCTTGCTTTTGCCTCGCTGCCCGCTTCGATTAAATCGTCATAGCTCGTAATTTCCGCTTTAATAAATCCTCGTTCCATATCGGTGTGAACTTTTCCAGCCGCCTGAGGCGCTTTTGTTCCTTTTGTAATAGTCCAAGCTCGGCATTCATCAGGACCAGCTGTTAAAAATGATATCAGCCCTAACAAACGATACGCAACGGAAATAACGCGGTCTAAACCCGATGAATCCATTCCCATCGCTTCGAGGAATTCTTGTTTTTCATCATCTTCTAAGGTTGAAATTTCTTCTTCTATTTTTGCTGAAATTTTAACGACTTCCGCAGGTGCCACATAGTCGCGAAGTTTTTTGACATAATCATTGTCTTCTGATAGGTCATCTTCTGAAACATTGGCAATATAAAAGATCGGCTTCGTGCAAATCATTTGTAGACTAGACACCCATTTCCATTCATCCTCGGAATAGTCTGACGGATCAGGTTTTTTTTGTGCTTCCAACGACGCCTTAACACGCTGCAGAATTTCCAGCTGCTTTTTAGCTTCTTTAGATCCCTTTGCCGCTCGTGTCGTTTTATCAATTCTGCGATCGATCATTTCCAAGTCAGCAAAAATTAATTCGAGATTAATGGTTTCTACATCGTCAACTGGATCAATTTTCCCTTCAACGTGTACAATATTTTCATTTTCAAAACAGCGGACAACATGAGCAACCGCATCAACTTCACGAATATTCGCAAGAAACTTATTGCCTAAGCCTTCGCCGCGGCTGGCGCCTTTAACTAAACCCGCAATATCCACAAATTCAATGGTAGTCGGCACAATTTTTTTCGTATCATACATTTTTCCCAATACGTCCAATCTATGGTCAGGAACTGCCACCATCCCAACATTTGGATCAATGGTGCAAAATGGATAATTAGCCGATTCAGCTCCAGCCTTTGTGATCGCGTTAAAAATTGTACTTTTTCCTACGTTAGGTAAACCGATAATCCCTATCTGCATTAATCTGTCCTTTCTAATTATTTCTGATTTGACGGCCGCATATCATCCTGCCATAAACGTTCCAAATCGTAAAATTCACGTTCTTCCTGAGAAAAAACATGGATAATCACATCGTAATAATCCAGGAGAATCCAACGCGATTCGCGTTCGCCCTCGACATTTTTAGGTTCTATCCCCATCTTAGATGCATTATCTTGAATGTTTTGACTAATGGCATTAACCTGGCGAACGTTATTCCCACTGGTAATTACAATAAAATCCGCTAAAGACGATCGGCCGCGAACATCGATCACTTTCGTGTCCATCCCCAGTCGGTCGTCAATCCATTTTTGCACATATTCAACAAATTCCGCCGGTTCTATCTCAAAAATTTTATTTTCACTCATTTTAATTCCTATTATTCTTGTTCTAACTGATACTTATCTTCAATAATCATATAATTTCGCGCTTCAATCGTCCTAGGATGGATCAGGCCGCCAATGCTCATGACATATGATATGGTATTATCAAAAGCTTCCCGACAGGCAGTATCCAAATCTTTTTCGTAACTCGTTTTGCGCAGATGCTCTACACCAGGATAATCTCTTCCCGGTTCAATAAAATCAGCTAAATAAATAATTTTGTCTAACGTACTCATCCCGCTTTTTCCTGTCGTGTGACAGGCAACAGCTGACAAAATTTCAGGATCTTTGACATGATATTTTTTCTTAGCCACTACAGCACCCACTGGCCCGTGTAATAATTGCGGTTCCAATATCATAATTGGATCTAATGCTATTTTTTCATCTTTCGCGACTTGAAGCATTTCTTGATTAGAAAAATTCTTAGCACAGTCGTGCAGCAAAGCGGCCAGCTCAGCCTGACGGGCATCAATAGCGTTTTGTTTTGCCAATTTTGATGCTGATTTAACGACGCCGAGTGTATGGTTGAAACGATGCGGTTTTAATACTTTTTTTAGTTCAGCCTTAATTTGCTCAAACTGATTTTTTTCTTTTTTCAATATAACTTCCTATTTATTGATATAATTTTTTGGACTGAATATAGGCATTAACATCATCTGGAATTAAATAGCGAACGGATTTTCCCTCCCGAATTCTCTTTCTGATATCAGTTGAAGTAATATCCATTCCAGATAACATCATAGGGTAAATCCTCGCCTGGTAATGCTTCCTTAACCTTAATATTGTCCATCTTAATTTAAAAGTGGGATAACCTGGCCGTTCCGCCACAATAAAAGCTGTTTGCTTAAACAGCTCATCAATTCTCCGCCATTTTGTGAGATTAAAAACAATATCGGCGCCCGCGATAAAGAATAGTTCATAATCAGGATATTGTTTCCTAATTCTTTGGATCGTGTCAATTGTATAAGTTTTTCCAGTACGATTAATTTCAATCGGTGATACTTCGAAAAAAGGATTTGACGCGATGGCCAAAGTAACCATTTCATATCGGTTTTTGCGTTCTGAAGTATCATTTGTGGGCACAGTTTTAAATTTAAAAGGATTAGCTCCAGTTGGAATGAAAATAACCCGTTCTAATCCAAACTGAATTCTTGCAGATTCGGCCAGATGGAGGTGTCCAATATGAATTGGATTAAAACTGCCTCCAAAAATCCCAATTTTTCCACTCATTTTATTTTAATTCATTCTTCCTTGTCGGCAGTTCGATTCGTATATGCTGAGGATTTCTCTTAAATAGGACAAAAGTATTGCCTAACACCGTGACAACATCCGCTTTCAATTGTGAAGCCAGTTCTTCAGCTGCCGTTCTCGCATCAATCGGTGCATTTTGCTGAACTTTTCCCTTAATCAACTCTCTAGCCACGATTGCCTTATGGGACTGATTCGTAATCTCCCTGTCAATACCACCTTTTCCGATGTAAATAACAGGATTCTCCGAAACGGCTAATTTTCTTAAATAATTTCTTTGTTTGCTTGTTAACATAATTTTTTATTAAATGAAATATTCAAATTCTATTCCTTCAATTGAGACGATATCTTCTTCTTGAATGCCTTCTTTTTCAAGCGCAGCAAAAACGCCTGCATCTTTTAATCGTTTTTGGAAATAACGCGTTGACGTCAAGTCATCGAAATTCACTGAGTGAATCAGCTGATCGAAATCTCCTGTTACAACAAAGACTTTTTCATCACCTCTGTGCTGCACTTCGATCGAAAAATCTGGTTTTCTTCTCTTTAAAGAATATACTCGATTCGACGATTCGGAAGCGGTTTCTTGATCTAACAGCGAAGATTTTTGATCCGGGATTTCTTTGAGTTTGGTAATTGTATATCCCAATAATTCATCAACGCCCTTGTTCGTTACCGAAGAAATAGCAAAAACTGGATAATTTTTCTCTTTAAGTTTCTGTGTAACCTCTTCAAGAACATTTTGATCTGCCATATCAGCTTTAGATAATACGACAATTTGCGGTTTATCCAACATTTTAGGATTGTATTGCTTCAATTCATTATTAATTTTCTCAAAACAATTGATCGGGTCCTCACCGCTTAACAAGGCTGTTTCTGAAACATCCAAAAAATGTAAAAAGAGCTTAGTCCGTTCAATATGGCGCAGAAAACGAAGACCTAATCCGACACCTTCACTGGCTCCTTCAATGATACCTGGAACATCAGCAATGACGAATGAATCGAAATTTTTCCACTCCACGACGCCTAAATTGGGATCGATCGTCGTAAACGGATAATTGCCAATTTTGGGGTTAGCCTTCGTCACCACAGACAAAAATGTCGATTTCCCGACATTTGGAAATCCAAGCAATCCGACATCCGCGATCAACTTTAATTCAAGCAGCAGCGTGCGTTCTTCGCCCTTTGATCCACCCTGAGCAAATCGTGGTGATTGGCGTGTCGACGTTGTAAAGTTATAATTACCCAAACCACCTCGTCCGCCTTGAGCGGCGACAACCGTCTGGCCATCTTCGCAAAGATCAGCCAGTACTTCTCCGGTAGTCCGATCCTTGACAATTGTACCAACCGGTACTTTTACAATCACATCGCCGCCATTTTTTCCTGAGCTTTTGCTGGACGCGCCGTCACCGCCATCTGTCGCCTGAAATTTTTTCTTGTATTTAAATGGCGCGAGCGTACGCATACCGTAACTCGCCTGAATGATAACAGAACCACCTTTTCCGCCGTTTCCGCCGTCGGGTCCGCCCTTTGGAATATATTTTGCACGGTGAAAAGTCATTCCTCCGTGACCGCCTCGTCCGCCTTTTACATAAATTTGAACTTGATCGATCATAAATACTCCCAGAATTAATAAATTTCTTTAAATATGAATAAAAGCTGCCGCAGGACGCTGCGACAGCTCTCACTTGACTTAATTATTCAGCTAAATTACGCGGATAAACAGAGCACTGTTTCTTATCACGCCCTAAACGTTCAAAAGCGACAACACCGTCAATTGTAGCAAAAAGCGTATCGTCTCCGCCTTTTCCAACGTTTTTACCCGGATGAATTTTTGTCCCACGCTGACGGACCAAAATATTACCTGCTAAAACGTGAGCGCCGTCACCTTTTTTAACGCCTAAACGTTTAGATTCGGAATCGCGACCGTTCTTTGAACTCCCAACCCCTTTTTTATGAGCAAAAAGCTGTAAATCCATTTTTAACATGATCATTACCTCCAATTTTTAAGTCAACGAGTTTCATCAACTTCGATGATATTTACAAAATCACTGTACGTTTCTGCGATTAACTGAATATTAATGAGATAGGTCTGAAGCAATGTTTTTAAATTACTTTGCCGTTCCTGCTCATTTTCAGCTGTAGATTGCGGCACACAAATGCTTGTTGCGCCTGATTCGTATTTTTCTACGATCTCATTTTCAGAGTACTGCAAAACTTCAGTCATCCCGTTGATCAATGCAATCGTCAGGACAGAAACACCAGCACAAACAATATCCTTTCCACTATCTTCATATCCACTATGGCCTGTTACATCAATATGTGTAATGGCTCCATCGTGATAAGTGATGCGGACTTGAATCATTATTTTTCGATCGTTGTGATTTTAACTTTCATGAAAGGCTGACGATGGCCTTGTTTGCGGCGATAGTCCTTTTTGGCTTTGTATTTATATACAATCACCTTTGGACTTTTGCAAAGTTCAAGCACTTCACCTTTGACAGTCGCACCTTCTACAATCGGTGTTCCAATTGAAAGATCAGCACCTTCGCCAACGGCTAATACATCATCGAACGAAATTTCATCGTTGACTGAAACGTTCTTCAACTTTTCGATTTCGATCACATCATCTTTGGCAACGCGATATTGTTTGCCACCTGTTTTAATAATTGCGTACATGAAAATTCCTCCTCATACCAGTCTCGCCACTATAGGTACACGTTTGTTTAAACCATAAGTGAGCGGCTTCATAACGTGATTAAGATATCATACTTATTCTTTAGCGTCAAGTTTTTTACTTTATTTTTTAAACCGATATTTTTTCTGGAAATCAAAGCATTCCTCTGCTACCTTGCCAGATAAGACCAGTAAACAAATCAAATTCGGGATCGCCATCAAACCATTCATCGTGTCGGAAATGTTCCAAACCGTCTGCAATGCTGTTGTCGCGCCCACATAAGTGATGAGAGAATAAATAATGCGGTAAATTTTTGTTGCAATAGGATGGTCAATTAAATATTCAAAGGATTTTTCCCCGTAATATTCCCATCCAAGTATTGTTGAAAAAGCAAATAATGCAATTCCAATTGTAACAATCAATGCACCGAAGTGTCCTAATGCGCTGGAAAAAGCAGCAATGGTCAGCCGCACACCTGTAATTGGATTTCCCTGTGCGTCCAGTTGTCCCAGTGTGCCAGATGATGCGATAACAAGTCCTGTAACGGAACAAATAATAATCGTATCAAAAAAAGTACCCGTCATATTGATGTATCCTTGACGTGAAGGGTGGTCTGTTTTGGCAGCAGCCGCCGCAATTGGCGCTGAACCTAATCCGGCTTCATTAGAAAAAACACCTCGTGCAACACCGTAGCGAAGTGCCTGTGCAATAATCATGCCTCCCGCACCGCCAGCAGCTGCCCGCGTAGAAAAGGCCATTTGAAAGATTTTTTCAATTCCCGGAAGCAAATTGGCATGATTAATAATAATAACGACAATACCAGCCAGAAAATAAAAAACGCCCATAATTGGCACGACCGTTCCGCATACGCGTCCGATACTTTGAATGCCGCCGACTAACACAATAAAAACCAGTACTAAGATAATTAAACCGGTAATCCAGTTGGGGACATTAAACGTGCTCAGTATTGCGTCAGAAATAGAGTTGGATTGTGTCATATTACCAATTCCAAAAGACGCTAACGAAGCAAAGAGTGCAAATAAAAAAGCTAAAATCTTGCCAATCTGCTTTTGCGGAAATCCCTGTTCCAATGCGTACATTGGACCGCCTGCCATTTGCCCATTGGCCTTTTTAACTCGATATTTTACAGCCAAAACCGACTCGCTGTATTTAGTGGATAATCCAAAAATAGCAGCAATCCACATCCATACTAACGCACCAGGACCACCCAAAACCATTGCAGTCGCGACGCCAACAATATTACCTGTCCCTATCGTCGCCGCTAACGCTGTCATCAAAGATTGAAAAGGTGTAATGTCGCCGTTGGACCCATCTAGATACTCTGGTCTCGAAAAAACGGACTTAATCGCATATCCCAAATTCCGCCACGGTAAAAATTTCAATCGTATGGTTAAAAACACGCCTGTTCCAACTAACAAAGTTAGCATTACAGGACCCCACACAAAATTATTTACTGCCGAAATAATCTCGTCAAAATTCAATAATATCCCTTCTTTCAACGTCAAACTATTCTTGCTATTTTAGCATAAAACCAATTCTCTGTCATTTTAATCTTAACAATTAAATGATCTATACTTAATTATTTTAAACAAATCAGATAAAAACGCCAAAATCCAACAATAATCCAATTCAATGTTTTCCCCAAAATGCATCCAGCTTTTCTTGAAGCTCCGAGATATTCCGAACGCGTTCCGGTGTATTAATGTATTTAGGAAACAATTCTCGATATCGTCTCTCTTTATAGCGATCGTCAATTAGAAGCGCAACGCCACGATCCACCTCTGTTCGAATGACGCGTCCCATCGCCTGAAGCACTTTAGAAAATCCTGGATACATGTACGCGTAATTGTAGCCTTGATGGTTTTGATTTTGAAAATAATCGCGCAGCATGTCATTTTCTCGACTGATCATCGGAAGTCCTACACCAATAATAGCGACACCGATTAAAGATTCACCTGTCAAATCTATGCTCTCACCAAAGGAACTGCCCAAAATCGCAAAACCAACTAAACTCTTTTTCTGGTCTTGCTGGAATTGATCTAGATAAGCTTCTTTTTCTTCTGAAGACATCTCCTGGTTTTGACGAATAATATTTAACGGTTCTCGTTTGGCTTTCCCAATAAAATCTTGATAAACTAAATTCATATAGGCGTAGGAAGGAAAGTAAAATAAATAATTGCCTTTATGTCCTTGGACAAAGGCAATCAGCATTTCAGAAATCTGTTTAAATGTCTGCTGCCGGTATTTATATCGTGTCGAAATTTGATCCGCTGTCAAAACTAAAAAATGATCGGCGTTGTAAGGTGAATCTAAATTAACTAGGGACATCTGAGTTCCGCCCAAAAAACGCTTGAAATAAACCAATGGAGATAAAGTTGCAGAAAAATAGATGACGGATTGACACATCTGTGTACTGTCAAATATCGCCGAGGCTGGATCTAAGCAATGAATACCAATGTGAATATCGCTATGATCATCAGATACAGCAAAAGATGTTCGACTTTCCTCTCCATAGCTATCACATATTACTAAAATGCGGCGGATTTCAAAATAAAAATCTAAAACTTTCTCATCGATTGATTTCCTTTGCTGCGTGAATTGAGAGATCATTCCATCCCCTGCCTGCGCTACTCTTCTAAGATGTTGTAATAACTCATGGGGAAATTGTTTTTCAACGTGCCACAGCTCATCATGATCCGTTAATGCCACGCGCTCCTGCTCAAGATAATCAATTACTGCTGTCAAGGCTTTATAAAACCCATTAATCTGCCGAGTATTTTTTCTAATTTCCATAAAGTTCTTTTTACAGATTAGATGATTACTGTACATATCCCGAACTCTCTCCACAAGGTGATGGGCTTCATCCACCAGCAAAATAGTCTTAACTCCATTTTCGTTTTCACTTAGACCTTGCAATGCAATGACCGGATCGTAAATGTAATTATAATCTCCAATAATCACATCACACCATTGCCCCAAATACAAAGAAAGTTCAAACGGGCATAAACAGTATTTTTTTGAGGCAGTAATGAGTTTTTGGCTATCAAATTTCTGCTCTGTGCGCAGTAATTCATACACTGCCGGTTTAACGCGATCGTAAAAATGATCTGCATACTGGCAATCATCAGGATTGCACTTTCTGGTTTCTTTTAAACAAATTTTATCTTTAGCGACAAAAGTCACATATCGAAGGGATAATCCGCTTCTTTCCTGTAGGCACGTCAACGCCTTTTCTACTGCCTCTGCGCCAGTCGTTCTAGCTGTTGCGTAATAAATTCGATTGCCATTTCCACGAGCCAAAGCGTGCAGCGTTCCGATCAAAATACCCATTGTTTTACCGATTCCCGTAGGTGCCTGGCAAATGAGCTGTCCTTTTTTTTCAATTGTTCGATATACCGCACTGGCAATTTGATGCTGTCCCTTTCTCCATCCTTCAAAAGGAAAGGGCATGTTTCGGATACTGTTATTCCTTTGAATCGTTAATTGATCCCGCAAATTGATCCATTTCGACCAGTCTTGAAACATCTTGTCGACATATTCGCATAGACTTTTAAATGAATCCTTCTCTTTGATTTGACGAATCGTGCCACTGGGAACTTGGTAAATAGTCAGCTGTACTTCGATTTCTTTCAGTCGATTCTCACTGCACAGCATCCATGCATAGGTCCTCGCTTGAGCGAAATACTCCGGATAGTCATTCTCTGAAATCATCATGACATTGCGCGTGGTCGTTTTGATCTCATCAACTAAAACAGGAATGCCATTTCGAAAAACGACACCATCTGCACGTCCCCACAAATTAAAAACATGATTATGAAAAATTCTTTGATATTTTAGTGTAACTTCTGCCTGATAAGAAGAACCCATGCTTTTTTGAAGCCTGCGGTGAATCATCGCACCTTCTCGAGCGCGGCTGGCTCCTCCAAATCGCGTGTCGATACTGCCGTGCTGATAAGCGAATTCAACAAAGTCGCGGACAGAAAGTGTGATCATGTTCTGATTTTGTTTGTCCTGTTCCTTTTGCATCAGTCTGTATCAGGTTCTGGTAAAGGCATCCATGCCGTAATTTGAGATGAAATGGTGCCATCTGACTCAACGACTTGTCCATTATTAAAAATTACATTATCCATATCTTTGCTATTGGAATGGGTCAAGAAAATAAATACACCATTTGTTTGATAAGGTGGAATATAAACAGCCAACGCCACTTCATGATCGGAGACGTGTGTAAAATTTTTCTGCGAAGACTGGTGCATAATGCTAACTAAACAAACTCGCTGCTGTTCCGGCAGCTTATCCTTGATTTTTATCCATTTCTGTTCTGCCATAATTAAACTTCCTCTCTATTTTTTTATATGAATAATCCGACTGCTAGGCCGCATGCCGCGCCGACAAGCACATCAGAAGGGTAATGTACACCACCGACAATTCGAATAAGCCCTGTCAAAAAACTGATAATCAAGAGAAGCATCCCTAAAATTGGAAAAACCTTTACGAATGCCATCGCAATCACCACCGAAGAAAATACATGTCGACTCGGCATCGAACAGCCTTTTTTCTCTTTCACAATTAATGGATCAATTTTCCACGTCTGATAGGGTCTTGCACGATTAATACCCCTTCGAAATAAGCTTAAAAGTATAAAACTCACAGCAGGAAAAAATAAAATTCGCAAAAAAATCGAATCCTTCTGTATCCAAAGAAAAACAAGCAAAAGCGGATACATCACAAATGGAACGATTGTCAGTCCTCTGTTAACCTTCTTAAGCACCTTAACCGAATTGGGATGTTTCCGAAAGGGTCCGCTTATTTTTTCATAATAATATTGATAATTTTTTTCAGGATTTTTCATTTGGAAAGGTTAAGATGTTCCATTATTTCCCAATGAGATTGCACAACAGCATCTGCCTCAGAGGCGTCAACTAATGCAGCATCCGCACTGGCAAACAGCCATGCATCAGTACCGGCTTTCTTTCCAGCAACCATGCCATTAGTTGCGTCGTCAATGACCAGACAATCCTCAGGGCGGACACCCATAATCGATGCAGCAGTTTCCATAATTTCAGGATCGGGTTTTCCCGCTTTTACGTCTTCTGAAGTAACGAATCCATCAATATACATCCTGATCTTTAAAAGATCAATCACCTTTTCGACAAGATATCGTTTTGATCCCGAAGCGATCGATAAATGGATACCTGCGTTATGGCAAGCTTCAAAACATTCTTGGACCCCTGGAAAAACCGCCGGTCTTTCCTCTGGCACATCCAGCAAATCAAAATAACGTCGGCTTTCATATTCTGCCTGCGCTGCTGGGTCAATATCTAAATGATAAGTATCTCTCAAATATTGCCACCAATTTTCACAGCCACGTCCCATACTTTTCGCGATCTCATTTTTCGTTGGCTGGATACCAGCTGCATGGTACATGTCAGCTTCAATACGCTTGTACAAACGTTCCGAATCTAGCAGGACACCATCCATATCAAAAATGATTCCTTTGTATTGTTTCATATATCCCTCACTTTATTTGCTTAAGATTATTATATCAAATTGTCTCTTGTAGCCAAACAAAAAAGTGCAGCATCCAGAAAACACCATGCTCTGAATACTGCACTATCATCATTCTAATGAACTTTTATTGACCTGCGTAACGCCAATATTGCGGATATGAACGCCAGCTTGTTCCAACACTTGCTTCCGTACCTGTCTGGTCCCCAGTTTCTGGATGACCTCTGTTAGTATGGAATCCTGCGGATGTACCGCCTCCTAATGACAACTCAACATGACTGGACGGATCAAGCATAATATCGCCGCGTTGTGGTGAACTGACACGTACCCAACCCGCACTTTGCAAAGCCGCTCCAAGATCATGCGTTGAATTCGCATTAATTGAAAAGCCCGCCATTCTCAGTGAATAAATAATTGAAGAGGAGCAGTCGAAATCTGGGCCCCAGCGGTTTGCTTGTGAGTAACCATGGCTGTTGTCATTACACAAAGCAACCATAATCTGAATGAATTTTTCAACTTTTGGGGAATTGGATGCCGCAATTGAACTGACATCTGCTGGTACGGAAAACGTCCCTGCACTGCTTGCTTGAGCGGAGAGCTCTGATAACTGTTTTGTGAGCTTTCCCTGCTGCGTCTGTTGGAGCTTTGTAATTTCTTCCTTCTGCTGCTGCAGCTTTTTCTGATTTTCCTGAATCGATTTCGTCGATTCTTCAAGTTCCTTCTTTGCAGTGTCTGCTTTCTCTACAATTTGATTATCACTCGCGTATACATAGCGGATACTGGCCACATTACTTAACATCTGAGAAAAACTTTTTGCTGAGAAAATGTATTCAAGCGCAGAAGTCTGTCCCATCATATACATCGCACGAACGCGTTTGCCCATCAACTTCTTCGCGGCCTTATATTCCGCTTCCCGCTGAGGAAGCAGCGCTTGGTTAATGGTCAATTCTTCGTTCGCTTTGTCGATTTGAGATTGAATGTCTTTTAATTTTTGAGTTGTTTGAGCCAGTTCCTGTTTTGATTGTTCGACATCCTGTTGAGTCGGCGCCGCCAAGGCGGAAATTGGTGTACAAATGATCGCTGCGGACAGGATGAACGCTATCAAACGCTTCAAACTTTCACACTCCTTTATCCTATACTCTAAAATTCTATATTAATTAAGTTTAACGGATTATGGGCAAAATTACAAATCAATTAAAAAAAAACTAAGGTTTTAAGCACCATGTTTATAAGTACATACTATTATTCGTAAATTTTTACTTAAAAGACAAGAATATGATGTCTCATACATAAAAAGTGCGGTATAATATAAAAAGAAAAATTTGCAAATTAAAGGGAGGTTCTATACCTATGGCATCAATTTTTGAAGGCTTTAAAGAACAGCTTAAGGCGAATCCAAAAACCATCGTCTTCCCTGAAGGCGATGATCCAAGAATTCTTCATGCGGCTAATCAATTATTAAAAGATAAAACATTAAAAGTTATTTTACTTGGCGACACCATGTCCGTATTCAAGGCGACTCGCAGCGAAGAATACGATCACATCAATGACGCTGAATTTATCGATCCGGCGACTTATCCAAAAGAAGATATGGATGAAATGGTCAACGCGATGCTTGAACTGCGTAAAGGTAAAATGACTGAAGAACAGGTCAGAGAAGCGCTGACCCACACCAATTATTTTGGAACAATGCTCGTAAAAATGGGAAAAGCGGATTGCCTGCTCGGCGGTGCGACCTATTCTACAGCTGATACCGTTCGTCCAGCATTACAGCTCATTAAAACAAAACCAGATGCTCACCTCGTCAGCTCTTCATTTATTTTGATGAGAAACGATGAAAAAGAACGTCTCGTCTTCTCCGACTGCGCAATCAATATCGATTACAAAGATCGTGTCGATAAAGAAGGCAACGTGACACTCAGTGCAGCAAAGCAATTAGCTGAAGTCGGTGTCGAATCCGCAAAAACAGCTAAAATCTTCGGTATCGATCCTAAGGTTGCTTTCCTTTCATTCTCAACATACGGCTCAGGTAAGGGCGGCACTGTTCAGTTATCACACGACGCTACCATCGAAGCTCAGAAAATGGCACCAGACGTCGCGATCGACGGCGAACTTCAATTTGATGCTGCAGTTTCCCCTGAAGTTGCGAAAACAAAATGCCCAGACTCTAAAGTTGCCGGGCAGGCAAATGTTTTCATCTTCCCGTTAATTGAAGCCGGCAATATGGGATACAAAATTGCCTCTCGTTTAGGTGGATTTGAAGCCATTGGTCCTGTTCTGCAAGGACTTAACGCACCAATTAACGACTTGTCCAGAGGATGTACTGAAGACGAAGTTTACAAAATGGCGTTAGTTACTGCTGCATTAGCATAAATTTTATAAAAATAAAGCCTTCAAATTTTACTATTAAATTTGAGGGCTTTATTTTATTTTTTCAAGTTCATTTTCCAACTGCTTAGGCTCAGAAAATAATTGAATGTCAATTTTCTCGTTATGTAAAAAATCTAATGCAAATTGCTCAGATTGCGCGATTTCTTTTAATGCGTAAATGGGTTTGTGATATTTTTGTGCATAACGCAATGTATGGACAGTTCCACTATTCCTGTCAAACTCTGAAGTAATCACAGCATCTGATGCCATCGCCTGAAGACGATCTCTTTGAACATAACAGTAATTCTGCACGAGAAAATCTTTATCACTTGGCGGATATTCTGAAAGAAGGCATCCTCCTGCTTCCACAATTCTTTCAGCGAGTTTGCGATTAGAGATCGGAAGTACCTCATTGACTGGACTGGGCAAAAAGGCCGCAGTCTTCCCTCCCACGTTCAAACATCCAAGGTGAGCTGCTTGATCGCATCCAATTGCCAGTCCACTGACAACCGTCACATTTTTTTCAGCAAGCTTTTCTGCGATCTCCATATTTGATTGGTATCCTATTTCAGTTGGGTGGCGCGTTCCAATCACAGCCGCGCATTTTTTTTGATTTAATACGGATAAATCTCCAAGATAATATAAAATAACTGGATATTCACCCATATCTTTCTCAAAATAATTGTTCATTTTAAGGCGTCTCGGGAATAACTTCGAAAACGGTGTAATAATGGACACATTCTCCTTCTCACACTGTTCGACAATTTTTTCAGCTTTCCGATAACCTTCCATAAAAAAAGAAATCGGCAGCATTCCTGTAAACTGATTGGATTCGATTCCGATTTGAATTAAATCAAAATAATTAAGCTCATGATTCAAAAACTGATGTTGTTGAATGTGCTTATTGGCTGTTTTAACCAAGCGATTTAATCGCTGTTGGCCAAATCCCTTTAAACAGGAAATGGCCAACAATCCAATTTCAAGATTATTCATCTCTTAACTGCGCGTTTAATTTTGTCTGCAGTTCAGAAACAATCGCATCCATCACTTCATTAATTTCCTGATCTTTAAGTGTTCGATCCGAATGACGGAAGGTAATCGAATAAGCTAAGCTCTTTTTATTTTTCGGAATTTGTTCCCCGCGATAAACGTCAAAAAGCTTGATACTTTCAATGATATCACCGCGATGTGCACGGATAATATCCCTTACTTTAATCGCCGGAATATTGTTATCGATGACGACTGCAAGATCTCGCTGTGAAGCCGGATATTTAGGAAGATTTTTGTATTTTACAGTGTGCCCAGCGTTTAATTCCGTCATCTTATCAAAATCTAATTCAGCCAGATAAACGCGTTTAGGTAAGGATAACTGTTTTGCAACAACTGGGTTAATTTCTCCGAAATCGCCGATCTGTTCGCCATTGACTGTGATGATCGCTTTGCGACCTGGATGGAATAAATCGCGCCCCCCCATTTCAAACCGCACATCTTGATTTCTAAGTAATGCTTCAAGAATGCCTTTCATCGTATAAAAATCCCCGGCGTTATACATTGAGAGCACTAAATGATTTCTTTGAATCGGCAGTTCTGCTTTATTTTCATTTTCATGATAAGTCGCTGCAATTTCAAAAAACTGACCTGAAGGATTTTTGCGGCTGTGATTCATCGCAATCAGCTCGAGCTGTTGTCCGGCCAATGTAAAACGCATAATGGACGTATCTTCCCCCAGCGGATTAACAATTTTGATTGGATTTTCACTGCCTTCAAGTCTCATTGCCTCGATCATTCTAGGTGAAGTGAAGGATGTTGTCATCGTCTGATAATAGCCTGCACCAATCAGGAAATTTTCGACCTGCTGTTGATATTTTTGAGCGGCGGTTTTCTGCCCAATTAAAGTGCTCCCCTGCATTAATGTATTCGGAATTTTATCGTATCCGTAAATTCTTGCGACTTCTTCGGCAATGTCTTCTCGGATTCGCAAATCCTGTCTTTCATTTGGCACCGTAATCATCAGGGTTTGGCTGTCTAAGACATCGACGCTAAGGAAAAGACGTTTAAGGATCGAAACGATTTCGTCTTCGCTGATTTGAATCCCTAAATAGCGATTAATCCAATCGCAGTTGACTTTAATTTGATAATTTTCTTCAGGATTTGGATAAACGTCAATCATCTCAGGAACTGCCGTGCACGCACCGATTTTTTCCAACAAATACGCCGCCCTTAGTGATGCTGTTTCACACAATTCGGCATATGACCCCTTTTCATAACGTGCCGACGCTTCTGTACGAAGTCCCAATTTTCTTGAAGTCGTACGGATGCTTGTTTTGTCAAAAAATGCAGATTCCAAAACCATATACTGCGTTTGATCTGTAATTTCAGAATTTAAACCACCCATAATGCCAGCTATCGCAATAGGCTTTTCACCATTGGTAATCATCATCATCTGATTATCAATTTTCCGTTTTTCCCCGTCAAGGGTCGTGAAGGTCGGATCATCGACGCGATTCACCACGATTTCCTTTGTACCAATATGATCATAATCAAATGCGTGAAGCGGCTGACCTAATTCGATCATGACGTAATTTGTCACGTCGACGATATTGTTGATCGGGCGAACTCCTGAATTTAACAGCTTCCGCTGCATCCAAATTGGAGACGGCTCAATTTTATTGACCTTAAAAACCTTAGCCGTGTATCTTTTGCAATGAGGATCCTTAACAGCAACCTTCAGATAATTTTCTATTTCCGAATCATTTTCTGTTGAGTGATATAATTCAATCGGTTTGATCGGCTGATCTAAGGCAGCAGCTGCTTCCTTTGCGATACCATAAATCGACTGGCAATCTCCACGGTTTGCTGTTAACTCAATATCTATGATATGGTCGTCGACCCAAAATAATTCTCGAACATCAAGTCCACTTTCCGTTCCTTCTGGGAAAATATAAACTTGCTGTGTCGCCTCCTTATTAAACAAGGATGTGTCTAAACCCATTTCCTTAACGGAGCACATCATCCCTTCAGATCGAACCCCTCTCATTTCAGAAGCATTAATCTGTGTTCCTGTGTCAATGATTGCACCGTCAATAGCAACAGGAACAACAGCCCCTTCGTACACGTTTTGGGCATTTGTAATAATTGGAAGTGTTTTATTTTCTCCGAATGCCACCGTACACACACGAAGACGATCTGCATTTGGATGTTTTTCAATTTTCGTGATCTTTCCTGTCACGATTCCTCTGACTTTTTCATTGACAGGTGTGATCGTTTCGACCTTTGTCCCTGCCATGGTTAATGTATCACCAAATGTCTTAACATCCTGGTCAATTTTCACAAATTCTTTTAACCAATTGAAAGAAGCTAACATCTATTTCCTCCTTTATTTAAACTGCGAAAGAAAACGCGTGTCATTTTCAAACAGCAGACGAAGATCTGAAATACCATATTTCGTCAATGCAATACGGTCCAATCCAAGTCCAAAAGCAAAACCGCTATATTCTTCCGGATCAATACCACAAGCGCGCAGCACATTCGGATGGACCATCCCACAACCCAATAATTCGACCCATCCTGAGTTGTCGCAGACAGGACATCCTTTTCCTCCGCATTTAAAGCAAGTAACATCCATTTCCGCACTAGGTTCAGTAAAATAAAATTGATGCGGTCTGAATTTTGTTTTTGTCTTGTTGCCAAAAAGTTTTTTAGCAAAAAGGTCCATGGTTCCCTTCAAATCAGACATTGCAATGCCCTTGTCAATCACCAAGCCTTCCATTTGATGGAACACAGGCGAATGCGTTGCATCAATTTCATCTGATCGGTAAACGCGGCCTGGTGAAATAATACGAAGCGGCGGTTTTTGAGATAACATCGTCCGAACTTGGACCGGCGAGGTTTGCGTTCTCAATACCATATCATCTCGGTAGTAAAAGGACTCCTGCTTATCTCTTGAAGAATGATCCTTCGGCATATTTAAATCATCAAAATTGTATTTAACCCATTCAATTTCAGGACCACCTACAATCGAAAAGCCCATGCCTAAAAAGATGTCTTCCAATTCTTCCGTAACAATATTTAATGGATGATGTGCCCCGCATTTGCACGGTTTGCCAGGTAAAGTTACATCGATTTTTTCACGTTCCAGACGCGCTTCCAATACTTTAGCTTCGATATGACCCTTTACACTGTCAAGATTATCCTGAATTTCTTTTCTTACTTCATTGGCTTTTTTACCAACGACTGGGCGTTCCTCTTTTGAAAGCTTGCCCATTCCTTTCATAAATTGGGTGATTGCTCCCTTTTTACCAAGGAATTGAACGCGAAGCTCTTCTAAGTCCTTTATATCTTCAATATGGCTAATTTTTTCTTTAAATTCATTTTTGATTTGATCAAGTTGATCTTTATTCATTTTTTACTCCTTAATTTTCACCATAAAAAAAAGTCCTTGAAATCAAGGACGAAATTTTCCGCGGTACCACCTTTTTTATCTTAATAAATAAGATCTCTCGACTGTTTAACGCAACAGAAAACGTTTTAGAATACTGATTTTCATCTAAAAAGCTCAAAAGTGAAATTTCACATCAACATGTCCGCAATCTTTCAGCCGTGGATTGCTTCTCTCTTGAACAGTGGTTCATGCTATTTGCTTTGTCATCGCTATTAATTGTTATTTTACTTCTTGTCACCTATTACCGTCAAGTACATCATGATACCTGCCGCCACAGCAACATTTAAGGATTCTGCCTTGCCATATATGGGCAGCTTCCATGAAAAATCACAAATTGCTTCAATCTGTGGACGAACGCCATGGGATTCATTGCCCAAAATCAATGCGTTTTTAGAATGATGCGGCATCGGCGATTCTTGAGATAAATTTCCGTTTAATGAAGTGGCACAAACAAAGAAATTATTTTGCTTTAATTTTTGAATGAACGCTTCAAATCGATCTGTTTTATAAATTGGAATATGAAAAAAAGATCCCATTGTCGCCCGTATAACTTTATCGTTATAAAAATCAACGGTTTGATCTGAACAAATGATACCATCAAAGCCAACACCATCTGCAGTACGAATGATTGTCCCTAAATTTCCCGGGTCAGCCAATTCATCTAATAATAATAGGTGTTGTGATCGCTTTAAATCGATTTGGGCGTCAAAATATTTCGCAATGCAAAGGATTCCCTCTGGATGCTTTTGGCGTGACAATTGATCATAAATGTGGTCTTCAACCACTTCCACAGGAATTTCCAATGAAATGGCATCTAGCTGGTGACGATTTGTATCCATAAATCGACGCGCAACTAGTATGCCTACAAGTGGCACCGCACTTTTTAACGCTTCTTCAAAAAGCTTTTTTCCTTCAAAAACAAAGCATTTTTCTGACTCTCTTCCCTTGTGTGAAAAGAGTTTTCGAATTTGTTTTATTTTGCGGTTTTGTTTAGATTGAATAACCACTGGCTTTCCTTCGGAAATTTAATTAATACGATTATATTATAAGTTTTCTTTTGCTAAATCAGCTAATTTTGCAAATGATTCAGCGTCGTTCATCGCGAGATCAGCAAGAATTTTGCGGTCGATTTCGACATTAGCTACTTTCAAACCATGAATCATACGGCTGTAGCTTAAGCCATTCATGTGAGCAGCAGCATTGATTCTTGTAATCCACAATTTGCGGTAGTCGCGTTTCTTCTGTTTACGTCCGCTGTACGCAGAACGGAGCGCACGCATAACAGCTTCATTCGCAGGGCGGTACAATTTGCTTTTTGCGCCATAATAACCCTTTGCAAGTTTTAAAATCTTTTTATGTTTTTTATGAGCATTAACGCCTTTTTTTACTCTGGCCATTTTTTCCTCCTAATTGTTTATCTAAAATGAATCTCTTACTTTAACAGCATTTTCTTAACGTTTTTAGCATTGCTTGGTACTAAATAGCCTGCTTTTCTAAGATTTCTTTTGCGCTTAGGTGATTTTTTATTTAAAATGTGGCTTTTATACGCCTTCGATCTCTTGATAACTCCTGATTTTTTAATTTTAAAACGTTTCGCAGATCCGCGATGTGACTTCATCTTTGGCATAATTGTCCTCCTAAATTTAATATATATAATATTTATTTGTTGTCTTTACTGCCCTTTGGAGACAAAAAGATAGACATATTCCGACCTTCTAATTTAGGACTTTTCGTGACTGTTCCGTAGTCCTTCAAACGATTTGCAAAATCTAAGAGCACTTGTCGTCCCTGATTAGTGTAAATCATTTCTCGTCCTCTGAATCGAATGGTCAGTTTAACACGGTGACCTTGTTGAAGAAATTTTTCAGCATTTCTCGCTTTAACCTGAATGTCGTGTTCTTCAACACGGACCGACATTCTGATTTCCTTGACGGTCATCGATTTCTGCTTCTTCTTTGCTTCTTTCTGTTTACGGATTTCTTCATAACGGAATTTACCATAATCCAGAATTTTACAAACAGGCGGCTTAGCATGCGGAGATACTTTAACTAAGTCAAGACCGGCTTCTTCTGCCAGTTTCCGCGCTTCAGCCGGTTTCATGATTCCAATCATTTCACCATCAGCATCGATTACTCTGATTTCACGATCGCGAATCATTTCATTGATTTCATGTTGAACATCTCTTGCTATTGTAATACACCCCCATATTATAAAATAAAAAATGTGCAGGCAAACTAAAGCACCTGCACATAAAGCATCTTTATCGCAATATAACCCGTTCGCATTTTGCGAAACAAGGTGAGAAGCTTTATTGCCTCTGCTTTAATTTACGTATTAATTTTACTGAATAAAAAATTAGATGTCAAGCTATAAATTATTTTTCTTTATTGTCCTTTTTGTGAACTGCCGGCATACCCACCATTGTTCATATTTGGATCCTGGGCTGAAAATGAAAAAACTTTGTACGTTTTTCCTGATTTTCTAAATCCCACCTTAGCTTCATAATCGTCAGATAATTTTAAAGTCACTTGATATTCTAAGTCATCCGCAATTACAATAGGATCTGATATTGAAACCGGTGTGTTTACCGTTGTATAGGATGAAATATCCTTCGCTACAGAAGCATCGTTGCTTTGATTTTGATCAACTGCCTGTTTTAAACTCTCGGCAAAATCTGATGTCATGTATTTTTCCGCTTGATCATACTCTTTATTATAAATAAGCTGATAAAACGATTTTGCATCGTCCTTCATTTGATTCAAAGAACTGGACGAAGTATCAGAAGTAGATGTTGCTTTTTTAGTGGATTTATTGCGCGGTATTTTAACACTCGGTGAATTGGTTCCCTTTGACCCAGATAAATTGAATGAAAAACTAGATGGATGGGTACGCCAATACCCGTATCCGGCAATACCCGCAGCAATTAAGATGACAATAATACCTATTATTGTTTTTCTTTTCATGATTTGCTCCTGCTCTTTATAAAATTAAAAAAAACTGCTGAGCTTTAATACACTCAGCAGCTTATAATCAAATGGTCGGAGTGAGAGGATTTGAACCTCCGGCCTCATGGTCCCGAACCATGCGCTCTACCAAGCTGAGCCACACCCCGATGTGTGATTTGCAAATCAACGATGTTTATTATAGAATAAGAGCAAAAGAAAATCAAGTACTTTTAGCGAGGTTTTTTATGAAAATAATAAAATTTTCTTCAGAGCAATTTGAAGATATGGCAGATATAACATCTCAAGTCGTAGATTACGTTGAATCTGAACGTATTCGCGATGGTGAAATCTTATTGCAGACACCGGAAAGCAGCGTCGGCATCACTCTTGCCGACCCAAAGAATAAAGATATGGTCAAAGATTATCTGAAAGCTTTAGATCATGCATTTCCCCGTTTTAACGGCATGCAGTATACCGGCCCATCCACACCTGGCATCAAAGCTGCAATGGTTGGGCAATCTATGCGTCTAACAGTCCACGAAGGGACACTTGTTCTCGGACTGCATCAAGGCATCTTTGCTGCAGACTTTGGCGGACCTAAAAAGGACCGTATGATTTTTATTTCTCACGTCGGATCACTTCTAAAACCTGGCGAAAAAGCTATCGGATCACCACTGTTAAAGGCCTATAACGCTAAAGTTATTGAAGAAGAACAGAAAGCTGCAGAAGAAGAAAAAAGAATGATTGAAGAAATGCGGCGCGAATATCGCGAACAGCATCCAGAATATTTTAAAAACGATGGCAAATCTATTTTAAAAGATCACATGAAGCCGCAGGCAAAGAACAATAAAGAAAATAAATAATCTTCGAGGTTAAAATGTCTAAATTAAAGCATACAAAAAATAAGAGAAAGAAAAAAAACAATACTACAATGCATCAATCCGAACATCAAACCATTAAGCCCTGGCACCGCGTCGGCGCAATTATTCTGATTATCGCTTTAGTCGTTGGTATGGTTGTCATGTACGGATTCAGCTACATTTAATATTACTAAAAGGAATTTATCATGAGCGAAGCATCAATAAAAGAAAAAAGCCAAAAGGCCAATCAAGCTGCTTTTATTCTTTCTGCGGTCGACGTCGAAACGAGAAACCGCGCATTAAAAAATATCATCAAACATCTAAAAGATAATATTGATCAGCTTCAAGCGGTCAATCAACAGGATTTGGACCGTGCAGAATCTGAACACCTTGCAGCACCGTTGTACAAGCGTCTCAAATTAAGCGATCAAAAGCTTGCTGACGCAATCAATGGTATTGAAGATTTAATTGCACTGCCGGATCCAGTTGGCGTCACTCAAATGGCCACTGAATTAGACAAAGGATTAGATTTATACCGTGTCACCTGCCCTATTGGTGTGATCGGTGTCATCTTTGAATCCCGCCCGGACGCTTTCATTCAGATCTCTTCATTATGCTTAAAATCGGGCAATGCTGTTCTGCTCAAGGGCGGACATGAAGCTTTAAAAACCAATCAGTTCTTATACCAGTTGATCAGTAAAGCAACTGAAGAAGCCGGTATTCCGTCTGGTTGGATCCAAAATTTAGAGTCCCGCGACGATGTCAATGAAATGCTCAAACAACGAGATACCATTGATTTGATCATACCTCGAGGATCCAATAGTTTCGTTCAATTTATTATGGATCACACTTCTATCCCTGTTATGGGCCATTCAGAAGGCATCTGTCACGTCTATATCGATAAAGACGCTGACCTTAATAAAGCACTTCGTATCGCCGTCGACTCTAAGGCACAATCTGTATCCGTCTGTAATGCGGCAGAAACCTTCTTACTGCATCACGATCTGCCTCAATCGTTTATTCAATCTCTCAAACAGGCTTTAGACCAGGAAAACATTACAATTCGCGGAGATGAAAGGATCCAAAGCATAATTCCCTGTGAACCTGCAACAGAAGCAGATTGGCACACTGAATATCTCGACCGCATTGTATCCATAAAAATGGTTGATAGTGTTGAAGAGGCCATTCAACATATTAATCATTACGGCAGCAAACATACGGATTCAATAGTTACCGAAAACGACAAAATCGCCCGTAAATTTTTATTGGAAGTCGACTCGGCAGGCGTCTACCAAAATGCATCGACGCGTTTTGCCGATGGATTTAGATACGGTTTTGGCGCAGAAGTTGGCATTTCTACAGGAAAACTGCACGCTCGCGGCCCTGTTGGACTGGAAGGGTTGGTGACTTATAAATATAAATTAATCGGTCATGGACAAATTGTTTCTGATTACGTCAATGGCTCAGCGCATTACACGCATCAGCCACTTAAACAAGACTGTCCGCTTTAACAATTGCACCATTATTTTTAGGAGTTTCTTATGACAGCCATCAACTCATTCCCTGATTACCCGGCACGAATTATTATCGACAGCTGCTCTGAGGTGGCCCTTCAGTCTGATCATCACAATATTTCACTGACACGTGTCCCTTTTAAAATTTACATCGACGATGATGAATTTGTTGATCAGGACCTTAACCGCTCCGAATTAATTGACCGCATGCACCTGTCCAAGAATAAAGTTCGAACGGCCTGCCCTTCACCCCAAGCTTTTTTTGACGTGATGGATCCCAATGCTGTGAACTTTGTTGTGACCATTTCCAGTAAATTGAGTAGCTCCTATAATTCCGCTTGTCTGGCAAAATCCATGGCAGAAGAAAAGGGCTTTGGTGATCGCGTTTATATTTTTGACTCTCTCTCTGCTGTCAGTGGCGAAGACTTGACCGCGCTATACATTATCGAAACGCTTAAACGCGGCTTTAAACCGAACGATTTATTTCATATCGTCCGCGATTATATCACGCATATGTCTACATACTTCGTATTAAATTCCTTTGAAAATTTAGTAAAAAATGAACGAATTAAACATAGTGTCGCACTCGTCGGCAAATTACTGAAAATCAATCCTATCATGAAAGGAGTTAATGGCGAAATTGAGTTAAAAGAAAAGTGCCGTGGTCATAAAAAAGCATTGTTTTCACTTGCAAAAATCATTTCAGATGAAGTGGAAAGTCCACAAACAAAAAATCTGGCTATTACACACGTTAACGCACCTGAAACAGCATTAAAACTTAAAGCTGCCGTGGAAAAAACGGAAACTCCCTTTAAAAATATCTTAATCTTTGAATCAGGAGGACTGGGAACGGTATATGCCGACCAAGGTGGCATTGTCATCGCTTTTTAAATAATTTGAATTTTGGCTTTATCTAAAAAAACGTCAGCAGATATGATATGTACCCAGAATCCTGGACACATATTTCTTAACTAAGCGGAACACATGGATGCTATTCTGTATTGTACAGGTGGCATCCATTTTGTTTTCGCCTGAATTCTTTTATTATTGTAGTAATTTATATATGCTTCGACTGCTTTCGAAAACTGATCAAAAGATGTATATTCCTTTTCACATCCATAATACATCTCATTTTTCATTCTTCCGAAAAAAGTTTCCATTATGCAGTTGTCGTAGCAATTTCCCTTCCTCGACATTGATTGAATAATCCCATGTTCTTTTAGTCGGCTGCTATAATAAACATGTTGATACTGCCACCCTTGATCCGAATGCAATATTAATCCGGGTGTTCTGGGGAACTTCTTAAATGCGCGATCAAGCATTCTTTTGATCTGCTTTAAATCTGGATGCAGAGCAAGATCGTAGGAGATAATTTCATTTGTTGCCATATCTGCGCTTGTTTTCTATGAAAATGCTTTCGATTTCGTTCATTAATTCGACATTTCTTTTAGCGACAACATCTTCTTTGTTGATTTCGAAGTAGTATGTAGACTTAGGCAGAGACATAGCTCTAAGAAGATGCTTTAGTGAGTATCCTTTTTCCCGGAGCGCTTTGATGATCGCTGCTTTTTCGCCTTGAGTCGCGCAGCTTCCCTTTCTTCTCTCAAGGCGATCTCTTTTTTTATGACTTCAATTTCTGCCTTCATATATTGATTTTCAGCTCTTAACCTGATTAATTCTTCACGTTCGGATTCATTCAGTTTTGGTGGTTTTCTTGTTCCTACTTTTTTCTTCATATCTGGGCTCCTTGGTTTACGGCCTTTCTTTTGTACTCATAACTGTATCGCATTAAAATACCCTCCTTACTGGTTTGTCCAGTAAAGAGGGTACATATCAAAAGAGGGGCTTGTAATGCTTGGTTTCTTCCGCCGAGCCGCTCTTTCCATGAACATAGATAATGGATTCTTTCATTTTTCTTGTCTCTCTCTTTCTCAGAACAGTGGAATCTCGCCGTCAAAATGCTTTGCCTTTTCCCAAAGCGGGCCTTTTTCGCCCATGGTAAAGGCAATATCGCTGCTGCGGATGGAGAGAAGCTGCATTTGCGGCATAGGCTTTCGCCTCCTTTAGAGAATCATTCGTGCAATCTCCATCGTCACGATTTTCAGCACAGCGCCGCCGGACATCAGAAAGAACCAGATCTCCCGTGCCCGCTGCGTTTTGGCGATGGGCGTGGCAATAGCGGCAACGATAATAATCAGTGCACCGATGCAGCCGATGACGGTAGGTAAGCTGACAAGCGTGAATAGCCCAGGCGCGCAGCTTCCATCAATGGCACACTGAATGGTTTTGTCGAGTCCGTCCCGTGCTGCCGCAAAGCAGCAAACCACAAGGCCAAATACCAGCAGGAACAGGCTTCTGCGTCCCCAATACTGGACATTTGCACGATTGATAATTGAATAGCCCATAAAGCCCAGCAGAGCAAGGAGCATCACCGTTGTAACAGTGGTGACAGTGCTTCCAAAATAAAGTTTCATAATGATTCCACCTTTCAGTTAGTTCCGAGTTCTGTACCAATCCAGCACAGAACCTAAATTGTCGATGCTTACACGGTTGCCGCCGTGAAACATCATATCCAGCATATCATCTTCCTCTGGTGTACGGTCAGGCTTGTTAGCAAGCCCCTTGCCAGCCGTCTTGATCATGATCTCCATCATCAGACGGTATGCGCCGTGGAGTTTCGCCACATCGAAGTTTCCTTGCAGTGTAAAAATCGGGATGTTTGTTGGAATGTGATTCTTGTTCCGCACCACATCGGTCTGCGTTCCCGTCTGACCCATACCTACAGAACAGACCGCACACACCTTGTAGTGTTTGGCAGCATCAGCATAACCCTTAACGGAGCTTGCCATGATCCAGCCAAGGTAGATCACCTCTGCTCCGGGATAAACTTTCTTTTTGGCTTCTGCCAGCGAGTAGACAGGAAGCCCTGTTTCGCGTGCCAGCAGCTTGGCATAATGTTCCGTGCTACCGGTGTTGGTAGTATAAATGATTGCGTTCATATTGTTTGATCTCCTAAATCCTTATTTCACATCAAGCGCCATAGTCGCAGCCGCCTCCGCATGGATGCGTGTTGTGTCAAATACGGGAAGCGCAAAATCCTTCGGCTTTATCAGCAGTCCAATCTCCGTACAGCCAAGAATCACCGCTTCCGCACCTTCATCCTTTTTCAGCCGCTTGATGATCTCGCTGTACTTTCGACGGGATGCTTCAGAAATTACGCCGAGGCACAATTCTTCATAGATCACACGGTTTACAGCTTCGATTTCCTGTTTATTGGGGACAATGACTTCCATACCGCGTGCTATGAGCCGTGCTTTATAAAAGTCCTGCGTCATGGTGTACTTAGTCCCCAGCAAGGCAACCTTACGAATACCCTGCGCCAGCAGAGCGTCAGCCGTGGCATCTGCAATGTGGAGAATGGGGATATGGAGAGCCTGCTGCAACTGCGGTGCGATCTTGTGCATGGTGTTGGTGCAGATCACGATGAAATCCGCACCTGCCAACTCCAGTCGCTTTGCCGCATCAGTCAGCACCTCCGCACTTTTATCCCACTCACTGGATGCCTGATACTGTTCGATTTGCGCAAAATCTACGCTGTAGAGAAGAATCTTTGCTGAGTGCAATCCACCCAGCTTTGCTTTGAGGGCTTCGTTGATCAGTTGATAATAGGTGACGGTGCTTTCTCAACTCATACCGCCAATCAATCCAATCGTTTTCATAATTTGCTGTCCTTTCTTTCTGAAAAAGACGCAGCACCGAGCCACGAAAATCGTGGTCAGCACTTCGTCTTAGCGTCTGGCTTTTTAGTTTCAATGATAAAGTTCTTTGCGTCAATAATGCTTTCGCATTTACATTTGGGGCAAAACAGCGGAAATGCTTTCAGCTCCGTTTCCCGAAGCAGTTGCAGCCGTGTTTTTGCTCCGCACACGGGACACAGTACCCATTGCTTTTCCTCTTTGTCACCATCACTCATGTTCTCGCTTCCTTCCTGTGTATGGATTCCATCTGATGAATGAAGCGGTCAATGTGGGCATCCAGCAGAGATAAGACCTGTTCCTGATCGGCTCCGCTGTCGGAAACGCTGTACAGCAGGAACATTGGCCCGTAAAATTCCAGCGCAAGGTGTCGGGCATTTTCCTCGGAATCCGTCAAGCCACGGAAAATCGTTGCCATATAGTCCACAGGGCCGGTAGCAAGATATTTCTGATAAAGTTGTGCCATCTCCGAATCCCGGTACTGCTCCAGCGTCAGCATTTTGCGGAAGCGGGAAGAAAATTCTTCCTCCATCCAATGCAGGAACTGGGCTTTGCTGTACGCACGAACCTTTTCAATCGGCGTTTTCTGATAAGCTGCCACGATCTCGGCAAGGTTGACCTCCGGCATTTCAAACTGCTTTGCCCGTTCATAGTCCATTTCATTCATCCGTTCCACAATTCGATTCAAAATCTCCTGTTTACTGGTGTAGTGCTTGTACAGAGCAGCCTTTGTAAAACCAAGCTGCTTTGCAATATCGTTCATGGATGTTCCAAGGTAGCCCTTTTTCGCAAACAGCTCCAAGGCCGTTTCCATGATTCGCTCTTTCGTATCTCCAGCCATAATCATCCTCCTTTATAGCAGTAACCACTCGGTAACTATATTATAGTTACCGAGTGGTTACTTGTCAATACTTTTTAAGAAAAACCATATATAAAAAGTGTCAAGGGCGGTACATCTTCGGCACCGCCCTTGACATCCTTATTTCTGTTTGACCGCTTTGAGCTCGATGTACCCACGATTGCCACGAGGTTCCAACTGAATACGGGGATTGCTGTCATCCCAACAGTAATCCTGCATTCTCTGTACCGCCAAAATCTGTTATTTCATGCTGTTCACCTCCTCATTGCAAAGCTATTTTACTGTTTCTCAAAAAGGATTTCTTGACATTTCTTGCTGAGATAGGAGGTGACATTTGCATACCCACTGGACAGTCATGAAAACAACGGAATCTCACCGTCGAAATGCGCTGCCTTTTCCAATAATGGCCCTTTTGCGCCCATGGTAAAGGCAATATCGCTGCTGCGGATTGACAGGAGCTTCATACCGGGCGTTATGTTCAGAAAGGCCATCATCCCTTCCGTTAAAGTAATCTGCCCACTTTGGGTGATCTCTGTCCAACAGTATGACCGACCTTTATAGGGAATAAAATTCCCCTGTTTTGCAGTATAGTTCCTAAGTGCCGGTGTTTCCTCCAAGATCTTTCCCAGCTTGGAGGGAAGAAGGAGTCCCCGACGTGTTACGCAAAAGCCGCCTGTGCTTTTGCTGCCGGTGAACAGATACACCTTTCCTTCCTCGGCAATGCGGTACTCCGTCACGGCCTGCGTGGGGAACTGCACACTCCCATCCTCACGGATGAGAGACATCCCGAAAATGTATTTTCCGCCTTTGTTCATTTGCGGCATGAAAATCACCACCTCTCATAAGTTAGAATCTGCTTATTCGGTAAGCTCGATCTGATTACCCTCAAGTCCAATTATACAGCTTTCATAGTAACCGTCACCGGTCATTCTTGGCTCGCTGGCAACAGGGTATCCGTCATCACATAGTCTCTGCGTCAGTTCATCAACGGCCTGTTTGCTTCCAAGGCTAAATGAAACATGAATATACCCTGTATTGTCTAATGCTTTTTCGCTTATTGTCATCTGCGGCTTGGTCATGAGTTCCAGCCTTGCACCATCATCAAATGAGAGGAAATAAGAACGAAAATCAGTTACCTTGTTATGGTAGCCCTCATTCGCCGCCGCATTGAAATAATGAACAAAGAAATTCTTTGCTTTCTCTAAGTCATTCACATACATTGCAATATGCTCTATACGCATGATTCTTGCCCTCCATCAATCATGAACGCTTTCTTCAAACACCCGCTTCCGGTATTCCCGATATTCCTTACCGAATACACCGGCAAGGTACTTTTCCTCCTGCAAGATCTGCAAATGCAGCGTCACCACGGCAAATGCCGTAAAGAACCCTGTCAGCAGATTGCAGTACATCAGCAAAACGCCGAAATACATCGTATCAAAACCGAGAAATGCCGGATTGCGGCTGAATCGGTAAATACCGCTTGTGACCAGCTCCGTTTTATCCTTGTCGGGTGTGCCTACTCGCCAGCTATCCTTCATGCAAAGGACGGAGAGCAGAAAAATCTGATCACCCAACATTCCAATGCAGAAGCCGGTGAAACGGGCATTTGTAGGGAGATGATTCCATCCGAATATGGTAGATAATAGTTGTGCTGCCACAACACCAACTGTTGCAACGCTCATCAACGCTTCTACTGTGTGGATACCCTTTTCCTTTCGGCGGCCGATCTGATGGGTTTGGATGCCGTGCCGTTTCTGTACAAGCATCTTAGCAAAATAAATTCCATAAAACACTGCCAGTACCAATAGCGTAAGCAGTAAGTACAGCAGATTTTCTTCCAGCGGAATCCTCATAAGGGGCACTCCTTTTCGTTGTTGTGATCTGCTTATGACCTTTTCAGCAACCGATGCGGAAGCTGCCCGTATATTAGCGCAGATATCGCCATAAATATATCAGAAATCGGGATAAAAAAGAATGACGGAATCAAGCAGCGAGTGTACTGGTTTTTACAGCTACAACCGCACCGAAGACGGCATCCCATCCGCCAAAGGCAAATCAATGCGGGCAGACACATAGCAGCAGTCACAAGCATACTGCTGTAACAGAGTAAAACGGCCAATGCTGTCAGCTCATTTGTTTGCACTTGAAAAATGAACTTGCCCGTATCAAGCACTGCAAACAGGCCGGTCAGCATACACATCCAGCGCAGCACAACTCCGCCTCCAATGCCCAAGCCTCCGCACCATATCATGCCAGTGCGCCGACACCATGCTTCATAAATGCGCAGATGTAATTCATTTTGCCGCCCTTCAATGAAGCCGCTGTTGGAAATCACATACAATCGAAAGCCGCAAGGATTTTCTTTGCAATATTTATCTGCCTGTTCTAAGAAAGCAATCATGTGTGCAGGAGTAGCATCCACATAAAGCGGTGCGGAGATCACAACCGTCTCTGCCCATGAGAAAAAGGAAAGTGCTTTCGCAAAATCTCCAACTCCACACAGTGGGCAGGTGTGTACCTCACAGCCAAGCAGGGGCAATCGCAATATTGAAGAATAGAGCGACGATGCGTTACCCCTGCGTTTGGGGCTGGCATTCAAAACTAAAATCTTCATAGACGCATGACCTCACGGATGTGTTCGGCATCAGCGGCGAAAAAAATCTCTATTGCTGAAAATTCTTGATTGATCCGATTTGCCTCTGCCAGCCAGATCGCCGTATCCCGATCAAAATTGCTTTGCACACCATAAAAGCAAATGCGCAGCGTTGGGTGGTTTTTGTAGCGGCAAATGTGATGGACGCGCCCTCCACGATAAGTAAAGAACGGCAGACTAACGGCTATTGCACAATCCAGTACACGTTTAACACCGGAGCTGAATCCACCGTAGCAACACCGTGAAAGGATTATGACCTCTTTACAACAACCAATTTGCGCAGCAATAGTTTGCAAACTGTCTTTTATGACACAGCACCCGGCGTTTTCAGCCAGCAGCCAAAGCAACCCCGGCAAAAAGCTGCGCTGGCATTTGCGTCAATGATTTTGTATCCACTCTGATCGGGCAACAATGCTTTAACCTGTTCCGGGCTTATATCGTAAATCAGTAGCGGTTGTTGCTCGTTCATTTTTCCGCAACTCTCGGCATAAGAAATGCTGCCAGCAGCGCTACGATCAACAAAGGAACAGCCAAATAAGTAAGGCCAATGATAAAAAGTGTAATCATTCGCAGTTTTCCTTTCTTGTAACTTGCAGATTCATCAGGTCAAAATCAATGTCCTGACCGTTGATTTTGAAGAAAGCTGGGAAAGTGCAGAGCTTTTGAAAGCCGAATTTCTCATAGAGCCGAATAGCACGGGTGTTATCACTGCGCACTTCCAGATTCAACTGTTCAAAACCGTTTGCTTCCGCAAATTTCAGAATCTCCTGCATCAGCGCAGAGGCAACGCCGCAGCCCCACCATGCTTTTCGCACAGCGATGCCAAATTCGCCCCGATGATTCATACGCCGCGGCAAACAGTTGAGACTGGCATCACCAATGATCTCCCCATTCGCCCTTGCTACAAATAATACGGTATCACGGGAATTTTCCTGTTCAGCAAGCTGTTTTGCCTTCCTTTCGACATTGATATGGATATCCTCTGCGCCGAAGCTGAGGTTATCTGTTTCTCCACCGATGGCTCTCGTATAGTCAAGCAGCAAAGCCGCATCCTGCGGCTTTGCTTGTTCAATCATAAATTGTTTCATTATGCACTCTTCGTTTTCGGTCAATAGTTCAAAACCACCATTCTGCAATCTTCGCAGCAGTTTGCCGCTACGCTTGTCCGGTGGCCTGCTTTCAACTCCGTGATCTGCACAAACCCCTCTTCGTTGCGCGCATTTTCAAATGCACCGGGTACTTTCTCAGCAAAGCTGAATGCGCCATCCTTGCTGGCAAACAGATAGCCCTTTTTCATTTCTTTTCCACACTTGGGACACAACATAATCAATTCCTCCATTTTTATTATTTTACTTTTGGAATCAAAAGCATACTTCACTTATTTTTACGCTTTTTGAAAATTTCTCAAAATCCAATCGTCCAAAAACCGCATCTGCTGCTCAGTATGGAACCAATGCTCACCGCCCTGCATAATGGTGAGTTCTGCACCAACTCGCTTTGCGAAAACTGATATGGTTTCCAGATCAGTCAGATTGTCATGATCGCCATACAAAATACGGGTGGGAACCTGCCACACGATGGGATGCTCCCGCACATAGCACAGATACGGCCATGACAGAGTTTCACCGAACCGGGTGGGAATTTCCGATTTCTCTGCAAGCTCCCGCTCGGTTACGTTTGCCCACATTATCATGTTGCCGATCAGCTTCTCCATATCCACCACGGGGGAGATGAAGTGTGCTTGGTCGATCAGCGTATCGTCCAGCGAGGACATAGAAAAGAACGCACCAATGCTGTTCGCAATGAGCATGAGGTGGTCGCAGTGCTTCCGCTGCTCAGCGAAAAACTGCGGAAATTCCTCTCTGCCCCCCCACGGGGTCTGTGCGTGGTAATCAAAACCGACGACTTCTGCTTCGGGAAACAAACCTCTATAGTGTTCGGCTTCCTCCACCGAACCGCCTTTTCCATGGACATATATGATTCTATCCTTCACTGACAACTCCTTTCAAACGTTGCTGACATAGTTTCTGTCGCGTTTGTCCTTCAAAAGCAAAAGACGCAATACAAACCGTTCAACTCGGATTGCACTGCGTCTTAGCGTCTGGCGTACTGTTCCGGCAATCTACTCAGATGTGACCGCTCGGTAACAGCATCTATTATAGTTACCGAATGGTTACTTATCAAGAGGCTGACGCAGCATGATGATAAAAAAGCACATTTTCTTTTAAATACGGTAGCCAAAATACCGAAGTTAGTATTACTGAGGTACGAGAAGCAAGCACAGCAAGCGAGTACCCGCTTGCGATTTTTCAGATTTTCAGGTCCCTTGCCCGAAAATGAAAAATGCTTGTTGGGATAATCCCAAACCCTTATGAAGAACGGAGGCGGCGCATGGCGAACAGAAAACGGAATATCCAAATGAAATTCTATGTCACAGAGGATGAAAAACGACTCATAGACGAAAAAATGAGCCAGTTACCCACACGCAGGTATGGCGCCTACCTCCGAAAGATGGCGATTGACGGGTATATCATCTATACGGACACCGCAGATATCAAGGCATTTACCAAAGAGCTTTCCACCATCGGTCGAAACATCAACCAGATTGCCAAGCGGATCAACGCCGGAGGTCCTGTGTATCAGGCCGACATGGACGAGATACGGGAAAGGCTGGACGAGATATGGCAGTTACAAAGACACATCCTATCAAATCAACGCTGAAAGCAGCCATTGGCTATATCTGCAACCCGGAAAAGACGGACGGAAAGTTGCTTGTTTCCTCCTATGGCTGCGCCGCCGAAACTGCGGATATCGAATTTGCCTGGACCCGCCGCCATGCCATCGACAAGGGAACGAACCTGGGTCGCCACCTGATTCAAGCCTTTCAGCCTGGGGAGGTCACGCCGAATCAGGCCCATGAGATCGGCATGGAACTCGCAAAAGAAATCCTGGGCGGCAAGTACGAGTTTGTACTTACCACCCATATCGACAAGAATCATGTTCATAATCACCTGATTTTCAATGCGGTCAGCTTTGTGGATCACAAGCACTATCATTCCAACAAGCGGAGTTATCACTATATCCGCCGCACCTCCGAACGGCTTTGCAAGGAACACGGCTTGTCTGTCATCATTCCCGGACAGGACAAGGGCAAGAGCTATATTGAACATCAGGCCACGCAGAACGGCATCAGCTATAAGGCGAAGCTAAAAGCGGCCATCGACCGGCTCCTACCAGCCTGTTCCGATTTAGAAGAACTGCTTCGCCGCCTGCAGAGAGAGGGTTATGAGATCAAGCGCGGCAAGTATATCTCCGCCAAAGCACCGAATCAGGAACGGTTCACCCGTCTGAAAATCCTTGGTGCGGATTGCCGGACGATCCAGACCTTCCCGCCATCCGAAACAGCAGAACGGGAAGATCAGCCTGCTCATTGATATCCAGAATAACATTAAGGCACAGCAGAGCGCAGGCTTCACCCATTGGGCGAAGCTGAACAATCTGAAACAGGCCGCCAAAACCATGAACTTCCTGACGGAGCATGGCATCGGCAGCTATGAGGAATTGGAAAGCAAGGTGGCCGCCGTGTCTGTGTGCAGGGATACTGCTCATGCGGAGATCAAGCGGATAAAAAACCGTGCCGCAGAGCTTTCCCTTGTGATGAAGCACGCCGCCACCTATCGCCAGTTGAAACCGCTCTATGACCGCTACTGCAAATCCGGCGATAAGGAAAAGTTCCTGCGAGGCCATGAGAGCGAGATCATTCTTTTTGAGGCAGCCGCCAGAGAATTAAAGCGCCTGGGCGCTGTGCCGCTGCCGACAACTGAAAGCATGAAAAAGGACCTGCCAATTTCAGAGCAGAAAAGGAACGGCTCCTTACGGAGTACAAAACCGCAAGAACCGAAGCCCAGGAATACGATACCGTCAAGCAGAATGTGGATGCGCTGCTGGCCGTTCCAAAGGAACAGGAACAACAGCGACGGCATGAACTTGAATAAATTTCTCTGAAAGACGCTGAGCGCAGCTCCCGGCATCCTGTATAATGGAACTGCGGAAGGAGGTTTTACCGATGACAAGAAGCGAAGCAATCAAAGCATTTTTCTTCAAAAGTGTATTGCCCGTGACCATGGCACTGATCCTGTATTGTATCTTCAAATCCGCCTGCGTGAAGAACGGAGAGCTTGACTATGTATGGCTCTGGATACTCTGCGGGTTGCCGTTTGGACTCCATCGGATGTGCCTCTGGATCGTGCCGGGCGGCGGCTCCCTGGGTGGAGGGATCGCCCTGTTTGCATTGAACTTCATTATCGGCGGCGTGATTGGTGGTTTCGTTTTGGCATGGCGGCTGATCGTGGCAGTGTGGTATGTGCCGCTGACGGTGTACCGGCTGATTGTTGGATGATTTTCTTGCGTCATGGAAATATGGAAAACTGCCGCTCGTGCCGATCGAAAAACCATTCACAACCTGATGGAAAAAGACAAGCCTTTTCCCACAGGTCTGCAAACAGCTTTCCCACAGCCTCGCAATTCTGGCAGTTTACGCACATTCCCACAACGCCTACTACGGCGAAATTTGCTTCTCTTATAGAAATAGAAACTCTTTCATGTTAAAATCAAAATATATACTCTAAGGAGGTTGAAGCGCATGGACGAAAATAATTCCATCCAGCTTTTTGAAGATAGAAAAATACGCACCGCATGGGACGAAGAACAAGAAGAATGGTATTTCTCTGTTGTGGATGTTATTGCTGTCTTGACAGATAGCTCTAATCCAACAGACTACCTCAAAAAAATGCGTAAGCGTGATGAACAGCTTGCACGCTACCTGGGGACAAATTGTCCCCAGGTAGCAATGATGGGTGCAACAGGCAAAAAGCGTAAAGTGTTAGCGGCAACGGCTGAACAGATCTTACGCATTATTCAGTCCATCCCATCACCTAAGGCTGAACCATTCAAACTCTGGCTTGCTCAGGTCGGCCGTGAACGCATTGAAGAAACGATTGACCCGGAACAGGCAATGATATGTACCCAGAATCCTGGACACATATTTCTTAACTAAGCGGAACACATGGATGCTATTCTGTATTGTACAGGTGGCATCCATTTTGTTTTTGCCTGAATTCTTTTATTATTGTAGTAATTTATATATGCTTCGACTGCTTTCGAAAACTGATCAAAAGATGTATATTCCTTTTCACATCCATAATACATCTCATTTTTCATTCTTCCGAAAAAAGTTTCCATTATGCAGTTGTCGTAGCAATTTCCCTTCCTCGACATTGATTGAATAATCCCATGTTCTTTTAGTCGGCTGCTATAATAAACATGTTGATACTGCCACCCTTGATCCGAATGCAATATTAATCCGGGTGTTCTGGGGAACTTCTTAAATGCGCGATCAAGCATTCTTTTGATCTGCTTTAAATCTGGATGCAGAGCAAGGTCGTAGGAGATAATTTCATTTGTTGCCATATCTGCGCTTGTTTTCTATGAAGATGCTTTCGATTTCCGCTTTCATATATTGATTTTCCGCTCTTAGTCTGATTAATTCTTCTCGTTCAGATTCATTCAGTTTTGGTGGTTTTCTTGTTCCTACCTTTTTCTTCATATCTGGATTCCTTGATTTACGGCCTTTCTTTTGAAATCATAACTGTAGCGCATTAAAATGCCCTCCTTACTGGTTTGTCCAGTAAAGAGGGTACATATCAGATATTTAATCCTTTGACGTTTTTAATTTCGATTAAACCAATACTATTTTTCTATTTCGTCGTATTGTTTCAAAAATGCGTCGACCTTGTCTAAGATAACCTGGCATCCTCCTGGCGTGTCAGATTCAATATTCGTCGGCATCTTGGGTTCATGAAGGCTCAGGCGCATCAAGCACCATCCGTTGCCGTGATCAGCATCACAGGCGACTCGCACACCTTCATAATTAGGCTGAACCAGCGACCACCCTTCTTGATTTTCAGCATAAGTTTTGAAATCTTCCAGTATTTTTTCGCCCAATTTTCTAAAGTGCTCACCATTGATATGATAACGCACTTCTAGTGATTCAGCTGGTTCTTCTAAATCTTCGACAAAAGTCGATAATGTTTGGCCTTCTTTTTTAAGATGGCAAAGTTCAATTAATGCCAGTGTCGCTAAATAAGCGCCGTCATCTAAAAAATAATTGTCTTTTAATGCTCCGTGTCCGCTCGTTTCCATAGCTAGATACGCAGGTTCTCCAGACTTATTCAATCTAATCGCTTCGTTGATTACATTACGGTATCCTCTTTTAAAACGATGATGATGTCCACCATGATGTTCAATAAATTTTGTCAAACCTGTCGAAGTGACAGAATCTGTCACGATCGTTGAATTGGGATATTTGTCGAGAACAATCTTCGATATAAAGGCAATAAACGCGTTGCGGTTAATGGGATCTCCCTTTTCGTCTATGATGGCGCTGCGATCCACATCAGTATCAAAAATAATGCCCATGTCGGCATGATTCCTTTGAACCATTTTAACTGCGGATGCCATTGCTTCTGCATTTTCAGGATTCGGAATATGATTCGGGAAGTGTCCGTCCGGATTTAAAAACTGAGATCCCTTTGTTTCAGCACCTAACGGTTTTAAAACGTCGTCAACGAAAAATCCACCGGCACCGTTGCCCGCATCCACTACGATGTGAAGACCGTCAAGCGGTTTAATTTCTTTCGTTTCAGAGCGGATAATACCGACGATATTTGCCGCATAAGCCTTTAAAAAATCCGACGGAATGCGTTTGCCGCCATAAAAAGATGTTTCAATTTCTTCCGCTTCTTTTAATAAGCTTGTCAGTTCATTCTTTTCGATTCCACCGCGGCGTGTGAAGAATTTAAGGCCGTTGCGATTTGCTGGCAAATGACTTGCCGTGACCATCACAGCGCCGTCGCATTTCAAATACGGATCGACTGTCGTCATAAACATTGCAGGTGTCGTCGCCAATCCGCAATCGTACACAACCGCACCAGAACAAACGGCACCTACGCATGCTGCCTGCGCTAAAAATTCACCGGAAACACGGCTATCTCTCCCGATCGCTAATTTAATATGCTGTTTGCCCGTTTGCTTTTTAATGCGCTCTGCAAAGGTGTAGACAATTTTCATTGTCTTATTGTCGTCTAAATTAACTTCTTCTCCCGGCACACCCTTTGCTGCGACACCACGCACATCTGTTCCGTTTTGAAGCTCAACGATTCCTCTTAATATCATCTCAATTCCTTTCTATTCAACGATTGGCTTTCCCTTATCGTCCACTTTATTTTCCGCTAGTGTTGCACACATCACAGCTTTAATCGCGTGCATACGATTTTCTGCTTCATCGAACACCTTAGAGTATGGCGCTCTGAAAACCCGATCGGTTACTTCCATTTCCGTCAAGCCATACTTTTCGTGAACATCCTGAGCAACCTTCGTATTTAAATCATGGAAGGATGGCAGACAATGTAAGAAGATTACATTCGGATTGTTTGTTTTCTTGATCATTTCTTCATTAACTTGATAGTCTTTTAATAAAGCAATCCGTTCTGCCGTTTTCGCTTCTTCCCCCATTGAAACCCAAACATCTGTATAAATCACATCCGCATTTTGGACAGCTTCGTCAATATCATCCGTTAATGTGATGGACCCATTGGTTTCTTTGGCCACCTTTTCCATGGCCGAAACCAATTCTTCATCTGGGAACAACGATTTAGGCGCTAAGGCTACAAAGTGCATGCCTAATTTTGCACAGCCAATCATCAACGAATTACCCATATTATTTCGGGCATCACCGACAAAAACAAGTTTTCGTCCCGCTAAATCACCAAAGTTTTCTCTGATCGTCAGCATATCCGCTAAAATCTGTGTCGGATGATAGGTGTCTGTCAGTCCATTCCAAACGGGAACCCCAGAAAATTCAGCCAGCGCCTTGACTGTATCCTGTGAGAACCCTCTGAAAGCAATGCCGTCATAAAAACGGCCCAATACTTTAGCCGTATCTTCAATCGATTCTTTCTTTCCCATTTGGCTATTGGTTAAATAAGTCACGTTGGCGCCTTCATCGTACGCCCCTACTTCAAAGGAGCAACGCGTCCGGGTAGAGGTCTTTTCGAAAATACTCACAATGTTTTTGCCTTCCAATAAATGGCCTCGAATGCCCTTCTGTTTTTTTTCTTTTAATGCTGCCGCGTAATCAATTAAAAATGTAATTTCATCCGGCGTAAAATCCCGCAGAGTTAAAAAATTTCTATGATAGAGATTCAATGATATTGCCTCGCATTCTATAGTTTTTAGAGTATTTTTATTTTATCTAAAATACACAGGTGATTCAACTAAAAAACCGAAGGATTTTCATCCCTCGGTCTAAAATTACTCAGCATCTTCGATTCGAATCGTTGCGATTCTTTGATCTTCTAAAGGTTTGTCCCACATGTCTCTTTCTGCAGAAACAATTTGATCAACCACATCCATCCCTTCAGTGACTTTGCCAAACCCAGCGTAGTCGCCATCCAAATGTGGTGCGTCAGCAACCATAATAAAAAATTGAGAACCCGCAGAATTCGGATCCATCGCTCTTGCCATAGATAATACGCCGCGTGTGTGCTTCAGATCATTTTTAAATCCATTCGATAAGAACTCGCCTTTAATGCTGTATCCCGGTCCGCCCATGCCGTTGCCTTCCGGGTCGCCGCCTTGGATCATAAACCCAGGAATGACGCGATGAAAGATCAAACCATCATAAAATTGATTCTTAATCAACTTCACAAAATTTTCAACTGTAATCGGTGCAATATCCGGATACAACTCCGCGCGAATCGTACCACCGTTTTCCATTTCAATTTTAATATTAATTGTTTCGCTCATATTTTCTCCCTGAAATTATTTATATAGAGTTACTTCTATTTTCGCATTTTTCATATTATCTGGCAATTTATTTGACAATTTTTTTCGAATGATATTTTCCAATTCCGAATCAAACAAATCATCGATATGATCGTGGTCAACTAAATGAATATGAAAATCCGTATTGCCATCGTACCGCATCACATCATTTTCATCATGAACACGCATAATTAATCCGTGCTCTTCAAAACAATCTAACGTATTGTATATGGTTCCCATTGACAAATGCAGCCCCTTTTCGTTAACTTTTTTCATTAACATTTCTGCCGTGGGATGACGATTTGAATCAAGAATAATCTTAAGCAATGTCGTACGTTGAAGCGTCGCGCGTAATCCCGCTCTGCGAATTCGTCTGGCAACATCCTCTTGATTAAAATCCCGTTTTTCCATATACACTCCTCTTATTCTTTAATGAGATTTATTTTAATAAAGATTTCTTAAATATTTATTATTTAAGTTCAACGATAGTTGCGCCAGTTCCGCCCTCTGAAGGATTGCCAAAACGAAAAGACTTAACAATAGACGAATGCTTTAAATAATTTTGTACTACTTTCTGCAACACCCCGGTTCCCTTGCCGTGTATGATCGTTAAATTGTTGGTATTCGACACAACTGCATCCGAAAGGAATTTTTCAACGGCATATCTCGCCTCGTCACCCGTCATACCTCTCAAATCAAGTCTGCTGCTCATCTTGTGACGATCAGCTACATTAATCTTTTTGGGGTTTCTCTTTGTTTTTTTCTCGTAGTGTTGAATTTGTGAAAGCTGGCTCGTTTTGACCTGAAGCTTCATCGGACCAATTTGAACCGTCGCTTTGTTTTCTCCTTGCTTAATCTCGACGATTTCGCCTTCTTTATTTAAACTTTCGACAAAAACGATATCGCCTTTTTTTAATACTTTAGGATTTGCTTTTTTCTTTTTGTATTTTTTCTGCTGATCCTTTTGTACTTGTTTCTTCGACAGCTGTGACTGACGGTTAATTTCCTTTCGCAGTGATTCCAGCTTTTTATTGTCAATCGAAGCCATCGTATTTTCTTGAATCGCGCGAATTTCCTGATAAATTGATTCAGACTGGGCTTTTGTCTTTTCTACAATTGTCTCCGCTTCTTGATGCGCCTGTCTAATAATAGCATCTCGTTTTTGATAAATATCACTTGCCTTTTCTTCGGCGTTTCTTATTTTTTCTTCAGCCGTCCGTTCTTTTAGCTCAGCTTCTTGTAACGCAGCCTCCATTTCTTTTCTCTTTTCATCAATTAAATCCAATGTTTTTTCAAATCGAACAGATCCTGAATTGATGAATTGTCTGGCCTCTGAAATGATCTGGTCGTTCAATCCCAGACGGCTCGCGATTTCAAAAGCGTTCGATTTTCCTGGAATACCGATAATCAATCGATACGTCGGTTTCAAAGTTTTGACGTCAAATTCCACCGATGCATTTGTGATTCCCGGCGTCGTTAAAGCATATTCCTTCAACTCAGAATAATGTGTCGTGGCCACTGTAATAACATCACGTCTAAACAATTCATTTAACAATGCAATGGCAAGGGCTGCACCTTCAGTTGGATCAGTGCCGGCACCAAGCTCGTCAAAAAGAACAAGATCTCCTTTTTTGGCTTGAGCCATAAAGTAGACAATATTTTGCATGTGCGCTGAAAAAGTCGAAAGAGATTGCTCGATACTCTGCTCATCTCCAATGTCGGCGAAAACATTTTGAAAAATACCAGTTGAACTGCCTTCCTTAACAGGTACAAATAAGCCGGATTGGATCATGAGCGTCAATAATCCAATCGTTTTGAGTGTAACCGTCTTGCCGCCTGTATTGGGCCCCGTAATAACGATAACTTTAATATCCGGACGAAACACAATATCGCTCGCGACAGCTTTCTTCGGATCCAAAAGCGGATGTCTCGCATTTAACAAAGAGATCGGGCCGTTTGGATTGATTTTTACGCGCACACTGCCGTTTGATAAAGCATACCCTGCTTTTGCAAAAATAAAATCTAATCTAGAGATCATATGAAAATCGCGTTCTATGACGGCGTGATAGGCACCAACTTTCCCCGTTAAATTTTCAAGAATCGTAAAGATTTCTTTTTCTTCTTCCGCCCTGAGTAATTTAAGATCGTTGTTTAAATTAATCACTGACAACGGCTCAATAAAAACAGTAGAGCCTGTCGACGATTTATCCAAAACAATTCCCGGAATTCGATTGCGATATTCCTGCTTAACCGGAATGACGTAACGATTATCTCGAACCGTAACCAGCCGATCCTGCAAGATGCTTTCATAGCTGGACGATGTCACAATACGATTTAATTTATCGGATATCTGATTGTTTTTCGCAATAATTTCTCGACGGATGCTGGCTAATTTTGGCGTCGCATTATCAGCCATCTCATTAGGCCCGATAATCTTCTTAGAAATTTCTCTTTCCAAATCTAAACAATCATCAAGGGCTTCAAACAATGGCACCAACCGATGCAGCTCATTCTTCTCGATATCTTTATCGTAGTAATCAATTAAATCTTTGGTAAGACGAAGTGTTGAAGCAACTTCGAGTAATGAACTCATATCCAAAACAGAGCCAATTTCTGCCAATTGTAATATATGTAAAATATTGTGAATTCGGGCGAGCGGAGGTCTACCATTTCGAAGCGACATATTGACCGCTTCTTCTGTCTCGTCAAGTGCCTTCATAATCTCGTCGAACTGGTTCATCGGTTTTAAATTTGAGGCAAATTCTTTACCCGCCTCTGTGATACAAAACTCTGCCAGCTGCTTTAAAATCTTAGGATATTCTAAAACATTGATACTTTTTTCATTCATCGACTATTGTATTCCTCTGTGAAAATTTCCAGTTGTCAAACGGTATTGACTATTTTGCAGATGATCAGTTGCAGTACTCGGGTGTCGGTAAAAGGCAATTGCCTCTGCAATTTCTTTCGGTTCTTCATTTAAGACGTTGATTCTATAGACGTCAACACAGTCTAAACCTTTTAATTCTTTACTCGTTAAGCATAATTTATCTGCATTGAAAATATGAACCTTTTGATCTTGAAGGACAAACGGAAAGGAAGCGCCCTTTTCATCGATCAAATGATAGCGTCCATTATTTTTACACGATGTACAGTCGTTATTTTGGCAATTGATCACACAATTATCCGATACCATCACTTCCTGAAATCCGTAAACATTAAGGCTCAAAGGCAATACGGTCTTTTCGTTTAATTTTTTTAAGGATGATCCGTCTAATTCACAAGATACTGCACATCGATCGCACCCCCAGGAATTAAAGGCCATTGTTGAAACTGCATTAAACACTTGCAAATTGGTATCTGCCTCAACCGAGTGCATTGTTCCATGACGGCGGCAAATCTCCAATCCCTCGTAATTTCGCACTAAATAACCATCAATTTCTAGATTGTCAAGCATCTCAAAATGCTGATCTAACTTAAGACCTTTCTGTGTATTGATAATTTCTGGTAAGATTAATCTTAATTTCTCGCCTTTATTGTGAATGTCCTGACCGATTTTTTTAATGTATGGTATCTCTGAGATGTGTTCCAGCGGAATAGCCCATTCATCCACTTGCATATCTGCGAACTTAGCGTATTGTCCGTAATGCCATAATCTTAATGAGATTTGAGGATTATTCTGAACGCTTACTTCTCGATGTTTCGTTTCGAGTTCGTAGCGAAGTTGCTGCGTGTTCTGCTGTATTTTGGTTTGGTTAACCACCGGATCAATCGCTGCAATGATCTCCCTCCTGATCCGATTTAAATCGGAGCGGGATAAAAACAAATTTCCGTTAAGGGTCACAGAAAATTCAGAAAGATAAAAATCCGTATCCCCCAACTTCTGCATTTGTTGTCTAACCATTTCTTCAGTCAGTGCATGTTTTTGGGCTAAAGCCGGTTTAATTTCTCTAATTTTAAAGGCATATGTTTGCCCCGTATTCATGTTTTTTACTTGAACTGAAACCGGTTCTTGTTCTGAAAATAACAAGCCAATATCTAAAGGTATTTTATTAAATAAAAGTGGCTGTTCAGCTTTCTCTGTAAGACTTTCAGCCAATTTTACATTCTTATTACGATAAACCGGCATGCCTGTTTTCACTCCACGTATTCGATTTATTTTAACCGTACGTTCTCTTTGAGAAAAGGACGTTAGGCTGCAACCAACCTGGGCATTTTTTCCAAAAGCAAGTCCATCGCCTCGATTAAGCTGAATTGAACCATCTAACTGAATTTTCATTACACCTTTCTCAATGTTTTCAATTTTTCCAATATAAGCTCCGCGTTTTTTCTGGACGTCTGTATTTAAATGATTTTTATTGCTAAACATCCATCCCAGTGTAAAATCCCTGCCAAAAACGGAATCCAATTCTTGAAATGAGGTCGATTGTCCTTTTCCATCCACAAGCTGCCGGTACATCTGCGTGACTTGATAAACGTACTGAGGGCTTTTTAAACGTCCTTCTATTTTAAACGCATCAATACCGGCATCGACTAGCTCTGCTACGTGATTTGAGGTATTTAAATCTTTCATAGAAAGTAAATAACCTTGTTTGATTGTCCTACCGTTCTCATCGGTCAATCGATATCTTTTTCTGCAGGGCTGGGCGCACATTCCCCGATTGCCACTTCGACCGCCGATCAAGCTGCTCATCAAACACTGCCCCGAGCGCGCATAACACAAAGCGCCATGAGTAAAAACTTTCAACTCAATGTCGGTTTGTTGTCTAATCTGCTCGATCTCATTTATCGGCATCTCTCTCGGCAGCACAGTGCGGAAGAAGCCTAACTTTTCAAAAAACTTGACTCCCTCTAGCCCGCCAATAGAAGCCTGTGTGCTGGTTTGGAGTTTAATCGTCGGATAATTTACTCTGATCCAAAAAATCAGACCAGGGTCCTGCACAATCAGACCATCTACATTAGCGAGATTTAGAAAATCAATATAGCGGATCAGTTCAGCCCATTCTTCATCTTTTACAAGCGTGTTCACCGTAATATACACCTTCACGCTGTATTGATGACATAGCCTCACCATGTGTTTAAAATGAGTAATGTCTATATTTTCCGCTCTTAATCGCGCATTAAAAAAAGGGCCGCCAAAATAGACGGCGTCAGCACCGGCATTAATGGCTGCAATAATTTCAGCTTCATTGCCTGCCGGTGCTAATACTTCTGGTCGGTTCCTTTTAATCTTCATCGGTTAACCTGTCTTTTTCTATTATTTGAATTACTCGGTCGTTTTTTTCTCCTTGCCTTTGCCCTTGCTCTTCTTCTCTTCTTGGTTTGCTGAACTTGATAATATCTAAAAATAAGAAAGGCAACAATCAATATGATCAAAATTATCAGCAGATAATCGATGAAGCCACGGCGGTGAATGGTTTTTGTCGTGTATAAAGAAATGTGCTTCACCGTTTTATTGTTATTTTGAACAAGTAAAGTCCCAACTTTTTGATTAGCTTTTACCGTTTGAAGCAGTTTATAAGCATCTCCATCCCTTTCAAACAACGATTGATTGAGTTTAAGTTTTGTGGTGTATTGATCCTTCTGATTTTTGTCAATATAGGACGAGACCTGCTTTTTAGAGGTCAGTGTTAATTTTTTTGAATTTGCAATTCTAACATGTTTTAATCGTATTGTTTTATAAGTCCCATCTTTTTTAGTCCAGTTTACTTTTGAATAATTTATATCAAACGTATTAATGATACCATTTGCTTGACTCCAGATATTATTATCTGAATGTAAAATTACGGCAACCATCGATTTATTTTTATATTTGGAAGAAAACACTAGACAATGGCCCGCTTTGTCTGTATGGCCGGTCTTCACGCCCGTTGCATATGGATTGTATTTCTTCCCATCGTGTGATGAACCTGTAACCAGCGGTAGGTCTTTCGTGCTGATGATTAAGGCATTGGTATTGATCCATTTTTTATCGCCGCTCTTAAGATGGCAAGTGTAAACTGGCTGCATTACAATTTTGTCAATTGCCTTGTATTTCATCAGCTGTGTACCAATTTTAACGAGATCGGCAGCAGTCGTATAATGGTTATCATCATGATAGCCATGTGGATTGACAAAATGCGTATCTTCTAAATTTAACGTTTTAGCTTCTTTATTCATCAAAGAGACAAATCGTTTAATTGCAGCATCAGCACTCAATTTTGAGTCTTTTGCATCCAAACGTCCCACATTCGCCGCAATTGTCATGGCCGCGTCATTTCCAGAAGGCAATAGCAGCCCGTAAAGCAGCTGCCGCCAGGTTAATACATCCCCTTTGCGAATATCTGCCTTCGACGAATCTCCGCTGATTTCATTTACTTCATTACCCACGGTGACTTTTTGATCGAGCTTATTCTGCACATAGTGCATGGCCACCAGAGCTGTCATGGTTTTTGTCGTACTTGCAGGATACATCTTTTGATGTGCGTTCTGTTCGACAATGACATCGCCGGTATTCACTTCAACTGCACACACCGCTTCATCATTGTTAAATGCAGGCATTGCCGCAAAGACGGAATTGCCAATAAAAAGAATCGACAAAACCGCACAACAAATTGATACTAATAATTTATTTCGATTGTTTTTGAATAAATGTAAGTTCATTAAAGAGTTCCTGATTTTTACGAATTTTTTCTTCATTTCCAATGACACAGAGCGTATTTTGATGCATCGCCGCATCGATAATTTTACCGCATTTTCTCAAATCAGCTTCCGTAGTGCTGAGAATCTGATCGCGTTCAATCTGCGTCCATTCCTGCGTTTGCCTTGTTAAGAACTGCCTGTCTGCTACGTAAGACTGCATGGCAAGCGAAAGCGGATGATCCTTCGCTGAAATTGAACCGATAATGGCCTTTTCCAATTCCCGCTGGCTGATCTGCATATTACTAACATATTGTCCTGCTTCGTCGTACGCTTTAAGCGTATTTGCAACGTGAGGATCTCGGTACGAAGTAAATATCAGATCGCCGGCTTTTGAAATTGAAAAGCCCGTCCCATAGGCGCCTCCCTTGATGCGGACACGATTCCACAAATATCCCATATCCATAATGGTTTTAAGTACGAAAAGACTGCCATTGTATTCATAGCCTAAACGCTTAATATTAAACCCTTTAGTCACATAATTAACCTTAGATGAAGTCATAAATCCTTCATTTGCTGTCTTTGTATCAAATTGATAGGTATGAATCGGCTGCTCGCTATTGTCAATGGATTGCAGATGTTGCTTTACTTTATGGTAAATCTTATTTTGCTGCGCCGGCTCGCAGGTGATCGACAATTTTACATGATTGCGGTTAATTACCTGCTTATACACGTGTAAGAGCTTTTGCGATAATTCATCAAAACTTGTATCATAAATCTGGCATATGGAGGACAGCTTACGTCCGAAATCAATACCGCCTAATTGCTGATACAACGCAGCGGATTGTGAATAATAGGATTGCAGACGCTGTGAAGCCAGCACATTTCCGGAAGTCAAAAAGCGATTTTCAAATTTCGTGCGATGTTCCTGTAAAATCGCTTCAATAATTTCTTTTTCATCAAAATGAGAAGCCGTCATGCCTTGGAACAACAATTCAAGTAAATAATCCACTTGATCGATTAATGCTTTCCCGCCAATTGACAAATAAGCTTGGTATTGACCTTCACACTGAACATCATCTAGCACTTCAAGATTTGTTGAAATACCGCCAGTGTGAATTTGGATCATTTGATCCATTTCATCAACCCCGTACAGGTCTGTCCGGACATTAAATAACAGCTTATTGAGTATGCCTAAGACTGCTAAATCTTCCTGTGCAATGGTGCGGATGTCAAAATAATATTTAAGATAGACGATCCCGTCCGTTGGCGCTGGATGCCATAAAACGAAACAATCGTCCATCATACCTCGAGCAATTTGAGGCGTCTGTACCTTAGCATTCAAATCTGATAATTCCAGTTTCGGAATGGTCGCCAAATCTTCCGGTGCATCTTCACGATTTTGATAAGCTAATAAATCTTTAGTTTCTTTAACGATTCCATCAATCTCTTGTTCTGATAGAGACGATTGATACTCCGCTAATCGATCGGACAATGCTTTTGCATTTTTTGCCGCTAATTCTGGATCTGGCTTTAATGTCACGATTGCACGATGCTCGTTTTGAATCAGCTGTGTATTGATCAATTTTTCGAATCCGCCATTTTCAGCCATTGTCTTAACATGTGTAATGGCATCATCCATTCTGAGATGATTCAGCGGATCCTGATCGTAGAGCCAAGTGTCCATCAGCTCTAAGCCAAACATCAGTCCCGGTGGATATGAGCCGAAATCTTTTTCCTTAATTTCAAAAGCAGCTGAATTGATGCCCGCTTCAAGCATCTTTTTGTCGATGCCTTCTTTAACCAGTCTTTGTAAAACCTTTTTAATTGTTGATCGCATACGATCCTTGTTTTCCGTACCGCCAACCATATTTTTAAGTGTAATAGCAAAATAAGGCTGTCTCATTGCGGTCGTGTAGGAATAACTGATGTCTTCGCAAATATTGAGATCGAGCAGCGCCTTCTTAAGTGGATAAGAATTTTCGCCTAATAAAATATTGGTCAAAATATCAAAGGCCAGCCAATCATCTTTTAGATTATTCAACACCCATCCAATTGTTAAATAGTTTTTATTATTGAGCTCTGTTGCACCAGATAATGGATAATACGCTGAAGATTCTGCTGGCTTTGAAAAAAGTGGCTGCAGTGCAATTTGTGAATCGATTTCCTGATAATCAAAATCTGATAAATACGCTTCATCCAGATATTTTAGATGTTCCTCAATATCACCATCGCCATAAAAATAAATATAGGCATTAGAAGGATGATAAAATTTGTGATGAAAATCTAAAAATTCATCGTAAGTCAAATCAGGAATATTGTCCGGAAAACCACCCGACTCTTTTCCGTAGATAGAATCCGGATACAACTGCTTAAACAATTCATTTTGCAAGATTTCTTCTGGGCTCGAATAGACGCCCTTCATCTCGTTGTACACAACGCCATTATAAGTCATTTTATCTTTTGGATCTTCGAGATGATAATGCCAGCCTTCCTGTTCAAATATTTTTTTATTCTGATAAATATTTGGATAAAATACAGCATCCAGATAAACATCAATCAAATTCATAAAATCCTTGTCGTTGGTGCTGGCTACGGGATACACCGTTTTATCCGGATAAGTCATCGCATTTAAAAATGTATTGACAGACCCCTTAACGAGTTCAACAAAAGGCTCTTTGACTGGATATTTTCGAGAGCCATCTAAAACTGAGTGTTCGATGATATGTGCAACGCCTGTGCTGTTGTTTGATGGTGTGCGAAATGCGATATGAAACACTTTATTGTTGTCCCGATTGGATAGATATAGCAAAGGCGTGTGCGTCTTCTGATATTCAAAGTAATAAGCTGTCCCTTGAATTTCTTTCAAATATTCTTTATGGCGCAATCTAAAACCGTGAATAACTTGGTCGATTTGATATTCCATGATTTCTCCTGTCCTTTATTTAGACTCTTTCAGTCTTTGAAGTCTTTCTTTTATTTTTTTTTCATATCCAATAGAAGTTGGCGAATAAAATTCGGCATCTATCAAATCAGTCGGCAAATACTGCTGTGACACATAATGATTTGGATAATCGTGGGGAAATTTATATGTCGTACCTCTGTTCAGCTTTGCAGATCCTTGATAATGCGCATCCTTGAGGTGCGCCGGCACCTGTCCGTTCGAATCGTAACGGACGGCATGGCTAGCACGTTGAATACCGACATTTGAAGCGTTAGACTTAGGCGCAGATGCTAAAAATGTAACAGCTTGACTTAAATTGATTCTTGCCTCCGGCAGTCCTACCATATCTAAGGCCTGCGCAGCAGAAACAGCGACCACTAACGCCATTGGCTCTGCGTTTCCAATATCTTCCGAGGCTGAAATAATCATTCGTCTAGCGATGAATTTTGGATCCTCTCCGGCATTAAGCATTTTCGCCATCCAAAACAGTGCCGCATCAGGGTCTGAACCGCGTATACTCTTAATAAAAGCAGAAATTGTATCGTAATGATTGTCCCCTGTCTTATCGTAGTCCAGTGCTTTTTTCTGGATACATTCCTGTGCCACATCTAAATCAATTTCGATTACCCCATCGGCGTTTTTATCCGAACTCAAAACCGCCAATTCCAGTGCATTTAAAGCTCTGCGGACATCCCCATTCGCCATTAGAGCAAGATGATCAAGCGCTTCATCTGTAATTTGAACGTGCATGGCGCCTAACCCCTTTTCTTGGTCATGAACTGCACGCAAAATGATCTGTCTGATATCTTTTTCTGTTAAAGGGAAGAACTCAAACACTGTCGATCTTGAAAGAAGAGCTGAATTGATTTCAAAATATGGGTTTTCTGTTGTCGCACCGATCAAGATAATTTCGCCCTTTTCAACGCTTGGCAATAAAGCATCCTGCTGAGACTTGTTGAATCGATGAATTTCATCTATAAATAGTATTGTTTTGCGGTTGTATAAAGCAATATTATTTTTTGCCTGTTTTATGGCCGCTTCGATATCTTTTTTCCCGGAAGTCACCGCATTTAATATTTTGAAATCGGCTTTTGTTTGGTTTGCAATGATATTCGCCAAAGTCGTTTTGCCTGTCCCTGGCGGGCCATAAAAGATCGCAGACGTTAAGCGGTCCGTTCGAATTAAGCGGTTAAGCATTTTTCCCTGCCCTACCACTTGTTCTTGACCACAGAATTCCTCAAGCGTTTTGGGACGCATCCGAGCCGCTAAAGGCTCATTCTGTTCAGTATTACGATCGTAAGTCATATCGAAAATACTTGCCTGCATGATATAATTGCAAACCTCCTTTCATATAAACAAAAAAATCCGGAATGAGATCCCGGAATCTTAAAAATATTATTATGCAACAATAACAGCGTAGATAAAAGCTGATAACATGAATACAATTGCGGAAACGATCGTTACCTTTTCAAGAAACGCATCAAATCCACGTGCCTTATGTTTTCCGAACAATGTTTCAGCGCCGCCTTCAATGGCCCCAAGCCCTTGGGTTTTAACTGGTGACATTAATACACTGATGATTACGACAAAACTTGAGATAATCATTAATGCAACCAAAAAAGTATCCAAATACATAACCTCCAATAATTTTTATCCGTATTATTTTATCACAACGATAATTAGTTGCCAAGTCAGGAAATTCACAAAATATTAAAGGACCATGTTTTTCAACATGGCCCTTGAAAATAAACTAAGTTTAGAATTTAACGATTTTTGCAAAGTCAGGTGTCAAGCTTGCACCACCGACCAATGCACCGTCAATGTTTTCCATTCCCATCAAATCTTTAACGTTATTCGGTTTAACAGATCCGCCGTACTGAATACGTGTGGCTTCAGCTGCTGCTTCGCCAAACATATCAGCGATTGTTTCGCGAATCCATCCGCAGACTTCATCTGCCTGTTCTTTGCTTGCTGTCTTGCCTGTACCAATGGCCCAAATCGGTTCGTAAGCGACAATTACTTTTGTCACGTCGTCCACACCGGCCAAATCCTTTTTAATCTGTCCGACAACCTTGCTCTGAGCATTCCCAGCTTCGCGTTCTTCAAGCGTTTCACCGCAGCACATAATTGGTGTCAGGCCTAATTTCAAAGCCTTAATCACTTTTTTATTGACACTTTCGTCTGTTTCTGCAAAATATTGACGTCTTTCGCTATGGCCGATAATAACGTATTTTACACCAAGATTTTTCAGCATTTCACCCGAAACTTCTCCGGTGTATGCACCTTTTTCTTCGTAGAACATATTCTGCGCGCCAATGCCAATGTTAGTGCCCTTAGTTAATTCAACGGCCTTCGGCAAATCGATAAAAGGCGGAGCAAAAACGACTTCCGCTTCTGCACCTTCAACTAATGGAATTAAAGATTTAATCAAATCTTCTGTTTCTTCCACATTTTTGTTCATTTTCCAGTTTCCTGCGATAACAGGTCTTCTTGACATGACTTTCCCTCCTCGTTTTTTACTTATCTTCTAAAACAGCGATTCCTGGCAAAACTTTGCCTTCCATGAATTCCAAGGAAGCACCACCGCCTGTAGAAATATGATCGATTTTATCTGCAAAGCCCAATTGTTTAACAGCTGCAGCAGAATCACCGCCGCCGATAATAGTCGTGGCTTCCGATTCAGCCATTGCTTTTGCGACAGCTTTTGTTCCTTCCGCAAATGTCGGGAATTCAAAAACACCCATCGGCCCATTCCAGATAACAGTTTTTGCATTCTTAATGACATCAGCAAAAAGTTCGCGTGTCTTTGGTCCGATGTCCATCCCCATTTGATCGCTTGGCATAGCATTTGAATCGACAACAGTTGGTGTGGCATCTGCCGCAAATTCAGGCGCTACCACATTATCAACTGGCAGATAGAGCTTGACGCCCTTTTCACCGGCTTTTTTCAGCAGGTCAGCCGCCAAGTCAACCTTGTCTTCTTCCAGCAGAGATGTGCCGATTTCATAACCCTGCGCTTTGTAAAAAGTATAGGCCATACCACCGCCGATAATCAAGGTGTCAACTTTGTCAAGGAGATTGGTAATTACACCGATTTTATCGGAAACCTTTGCGCCACCTAAAATCGCGACGAACGGATGCTGCGGATTATCTAAAGCACCACCGATAAATTTTAATTCCTTCTGAATCAAGAAGCCCGAAACAGCCGGCAGATATTTTGCAATCCCTTCTGTGGATGCGTGTGCGCGATGGCAGGATCCAAAGGCATCATCGACGTAAATATCTGCTAAACTTGCCAAATCTTTTGAAAAATCTGGGTTGTTTTTCTTTTCTTCCGGACGGAATCTCGTGTTCTGAAGCAGCAATACTTGTCCAGGTTTCAAATCAGCAGCCGCTTTTTTGGTCACTTCACCAACGACTTCACCATCGTCATTGAAAATAACCTGAAGACCCAGCTTTTCAGACAACGCTTTTGCAACCGGCGCTAAAGAATATTTGGGATCCGGTTCGTTTGCCGGACGGCCCAAATGGCTCATTAAAATCAGCGCTGCATTTTGTCCAAGAATGTATTTGATTGTGGGCAATGCCGCTTCAATTCGGGTATCATCTGTGATTTCGCCAGCGTCATTCAATGGCACATTGAAATCCGCTCTCATGATCACTTTTTTACCTTTTAAATCGATATCTTCTACCGTTTTTTTCATGATTTATATCCTCTGTGAAAAAATAAGGGCCGCAATAAAAACGGCCCTCGTTGCCACTAACACCGTTTAGTATTTTCGAAATACCAGTTGTTAGTTTAATTCTGCGAAGTATTTGATGGTTCTGACCATCTGGCTGGTGTATGAATTTTCGTTGTCATACCAAGAAACAACCTGAACTTCAGTTGTGCCATTTTCGAGTGGCAGAACCATCGTCTGAGTTGCATCGAATAATGAACCATAGCGCATGCCAACAATATCAGAAGAAACAATTTCATCTGTATTGTAGCCAAATGATTCTGTTGAAGCAGCCTTCATTGCTTCATTAACCTGATCGACAGTAACCTGACCATCAACGACAGCGGTCAAAATTGTGGTTGATCCGTCTGGAGTCGGTACACGCTGTGCAGCGCCGATTAATTTACCGTTTAATTCCGGAATAACCAGACCGATTGCCTTAGCAGCACCAGAAGAGGTCGGAACGATATTGGCAGCTGCTGCGCGTGATCTTCTTAAATTGCCCTTTTTCTGCGGTCCGTCCAGAGTCATCTGATCGCCAGTATATGCGTGGATTGTGCACATGATCCCTGACTGAATTGGAGCCAGATCATTCAGAGCTTTAGCCATCGGTGCCAAGCAGTTAGTGGTGCAGGACGCAGCAGAAATAATCTTGTCATCTGATGTTAAAGTTTCGTGGTTGACGTTGTAGACAATTGTCGGCAGATCGTTACCTGCAGGAGCAGAAATAACAACTTTTTTAGCACCAGCTTTTAAGTGAGCACTTGCTTTTTCTTTTGAAGTGAAGAAACCAGTACATTCCAAAACAACATCAACATCTAAATCACCCCAAGGTAATTCTGACGGATCCGGCTTAGAATAAATTTCGATTTCAGTACCGTTCACGACGATAGAATGTTCTTTTGCTTCAACACTGTCAGCATATTTATATGTGCCGTGTGCTGTGTCATATTTCAGCAGATATGCTAACATTTTCGGGCTGGTTAAGTCGTTGATTGCAACAACTTCATAGCCTTCAGCATCAAACATCTGTCTGAAAGCAAGACGTCCAATTCTACCAAAACCATTAATCGCAACTTTTACAGACATAATTGCCTCCTTAAAAATAATATACTCATTTATTTAAATGACGGACGATTTCCTTTGCTGCGGATTCATCCGTAATTAACGTAACCCCCGGCTGAAGTCTGCAGACGCCGATAATCGCATCGGCCTTGTCTACGCCCCCTGCAATTGCAATTTTTTCCGGGATCTTTCGGTAATCTTCAATGTCTACACCAATTGTGCTGGACGGTTTTAAAATATGACCTTGATAATCAAAATAATATCCAAACGCCTCCCCAACTGCACCTGCTTTCGTCAAAGCCTGTCTTTCATCTTTTGAAACATTACGCCACTGAGAAAGAACATCGGCTCGGCCGACGCCAAAAACGAAAACATCAATATGTTCCATTTTATCAAAAACTCGTTTGATTTCCGGATAATCTTTAAGTGCATCGAGAAGATGAATGTCGATATTATCTGGCAAATGAAGCAATTCATACTTAGCATGGAGCTTCAAGGCCATTTCTGCCACGACATTGTTAGCTTGAGTTGCATGGCTTTTACCAATTCCGCCACGCGCAGGAATGACATAAACGTCCGGGTATAACGCTTCTTTCATTTGTTCCGCGACAGCTGCCGTACTTGCGCCTCCTGTCAATGCAAGCACATCTTTGTACTTAAGCACTGTCATAATAAAATCAGCAGCCGATTTCCCCATAAAATTAATCACTTGATAGTTTTTATCTACATTTCCAGGACAAACAATTGCTTTATTTAAATTGAGTTTGTCTCGTAATGTATTTTCCAACTGTTCAAGTCCATTGTAGGTATACAGCATTGATTTTAAATCTTCAATGATACTGTCACCCAATTCTGTCAAAATTACACCTTGTCGTTCAACATCAATCAATTTTTGATCCTGAAGAAACTCTATTTCATTACGAATTTGTCTTTCACTCATATCAAGCGTAAAAGCTAAATTTCGTCTGCCAATAGGCTCTTCGCTTTTAATGGTAGATAAAATATCATACCTTAGTTCAATTAAAGCACTGATTTCTGGAACAACAAGCCGCTGAAGGTCAACTAATTTTCTGCTGATTTCCAAATGATTATCGGCCATCTTTATTCTCCCGTGTTTTTTATGTCGATCATCTTTATATTGAAGATGGTTAATTCCGTTCCCACCTTACGAGTCTTATTATAAGCTAATTTCAAGCTGAAATCAAGAAGATTCTCGCTGTTTCTATGATTTTTTTGATATATTAAGAAACTTTTTGCTGATTTTTGATCTATTTTTAACTTTTTTGTTTTTTCACATTTTATTTTGTTTCAATTTTAAAATGTGTATGGGACAATTTTGTTCCCATTTATTCTTTCTGTGTTCATTTTATTCTGTACTTGTATTCCACACTGCTATTTAATATAATGTCTTTATTATTAATCTGAAGGAGTTTATACATGAGAGCTGTAATAACCGTAATCGGTAAGGACAAAATTGGCATCATTTACCGAGTTTCTGAAATTTTATCGAAATATAAAATCAATATTGAAGACATCAGCCAAACAATTCTGCAAGACGTCTTTACAATGGTGATGTTGGTCGATCTTTCTGTATCAACATGTAAATTTACTGATTTGAAAAACAAATTAGAAGATTTAGGTAAAGAAATCGGCATGACCATTCGAATCCAAAACGAAGATATTTTCAACGCAATGCACACCATTTAATTAAAGAGGAGACTTCATGGCTTTATATAAAGATATTATTGAAACCGTTCGTATGATCGAAAAGGAAAATCTCGATATTCGAACGACCACAATGGGGATTTCTTTATTAGACTGCATCGACAGTGATCAGCATAAATGCCAAACAAAAATTTATGATAAGATCACCCATTCCGCAGAGCACTTGGTTGAAGAAGCAGATAGAATGGCAGCTGAAACGGGCGTGCCTATCGTTAATAAACGTATTTCCGTGACACCGATTGCCTTAATCGCTGGCGCAACAGACGCTTCCGATTACGCCCCTTTTGCACAAACAATGGATCAGGCAGCAAATGAAGTCGGCGTCAACTATATCGGAGGATTTTCAGCTTTAGTTCCAAAGGGAGCAACACCGGGAGATCAAATTTTAATTCAGTCTATTCCTGAAGCTTTAGCTGCGACAGAACACGTTTGTGCGTCAGTTAACCTTGGTTCTACAAAATCTGGGATCAACATGGACTGTGTCAAACAAATGGGACACATTGTCAAAAAATGTGCTGAGCTCACAAAAGACAATGACTCGATCGGTGCTTCAAAGCTCGTCGTCTTCTGCAATGCCGTGGAAGATAATCCTTTTATGGCAGGCGCTTTTCACGGGGTCGGCCAGCCTGACAAAGTATTACATGTCGGTGTCAGCGGTCCTGGCGTTGTAAAAGTAGCGCTTGAAAAAAATCAAAATGCTACAATGGACGAGCTCGCTGAAATCATTAAAAAAACCGCATTTAAAATTACTCGTGCTGGACAGTTAGTCGGCACAACGGTCGCCGATCGTCTCGGCATCCCCTTCGGCATTCTTGACTTATCTCTCGCCCCAACTCCGGCCATCGGTGATTCTGTTGCAAGAATCATTGAAGAAATGGGGATTGAACATTGCGGCGGTCCGGGAACAACTGCTGCTCTGGCGATGCTCAACGATGCGGTTAAAAAAGGTGGTATCATGGCATCTACTTCTGTCGGTGGCCTTTCCGGTGCTTTCATCCCTGTCTCAGAAGATGAAGGCATGATCGATGCAGCGCGCAATGGTCACATTACAATTGAAAAACTAGAAGCGATGACTTGTGTCTGCTCCGTAGGGCTCGATATGATCGCCATTCCAGGTGATACACCTGACGATACCATTTCGGCTATTATTGCCGATGAAGCAGCCATTGGTATGGTGAACAATAAAACAACTGCCTGCAGATTGATTCCAGCCATTGGCAAAACAGTTGGCGATGAAGTGACATACGGCGGTTTATTTGGTTCGGCTCCTATTATGCCGGTCAATCTATCTGATGCCTCGGTCTTTGTCAACAGAGGCGGAAAAATTCCAGCTCCTATTCACTCATTTAAAAATTAATTTAATTCGGATATAAAAGCACCATTCGGTGCTTTTATTCATTCATACGCAAATACCTATTTAGGAGGAACTATGGACAATACACATCTTGAAAAGAACACGTCTTATATTGCCTCACAGGATTTATTAGACGCTGTCAATATTGCAGTCACGCTGCAAAAACCACTGCTCGTCAAGGGAGAACCGGGTACAGGAAAAACAATGCTCGCCCACGCCGTTGCTGAAACGATGAACAAACCACTCTTTATCTGGAACATTAAATCGACAACGAAGGCCCAGGACGGTCTCTATACCTACGATGTGGTTCAGCGCTTGTACGACAGTCAATTTGGTGAAAACGTCGATGATATCAGCCAATACATCCATTACGGAAAAATGGGTGAAGCCTTTATGGCCGATGAACAGGTTATTTTGTTAATCGATGAAATCGACAAAGCGGACCTGGAATTTCCTAACGATTTGCTTTGGGAAATGGATCAAATGGAATTTTACGTTAAAGAAACGCATCAGACCATTCGCGCAAAACAACGTCCAATTGTCATCATCACTTCAAATGCAGAAAAAGAACTCCCAGATGCTTTTTTGCGTCGGTGCATTTTTCATTACATTGAATTTCCTGATCCTGAACAGATGGAAAAAATCATTCACGCACATTTTGACCGAATCGATGATGATCTTGTTAAGCAAGCCATGGACACTTTTTATCGCATTCGCGACGTAAAAAACATTTCTAAACGGCCAAGCACCTCAGAATTAATCGACTGGCTTTGCGCACTGATTGCAGGCGGCGTTGATCCAGCTACAATTCGCAAAAATCTGCCCTACAGTGGTGTCATCTTGAAAAAAGATCAGGACATCGACTTAGTCGAAAAAGAATTCCATCCCAACATCCGCCGTCATGTTCGTTGATTTCTTTTATTTTCTCCGTGATCACGGCCTCAAGGTTTCAATCGGCGAATGGCTGCTTCTGCTGGAAGGCATGCAAAAAGGACTGCACCACAATACCCTCCACGGCTTTTATATTTTATGCCGTGCGATCGTCGTCCGAAACGAAACGGAATACGATCTTTTCGATGTTGCTTTTGAAGAATATTTTCACGATCTGCCTCCCCAATCTGAGCTGCCTAAGCCTCTGCAACATATCACTCAGCAAAGTATTCAAGAACTCGAAGTAGAATCACAGCATGACGCCGACGCCATTGCCTCGGAACACACAAGTGGAGACGAAAACGCATCTGCAACTGGAATGGAAATGCCGGGTTCCGGATCCAGCGGCGGGAAAACCGCCATTCGTGGAAAGCGCAAATTCAGAGATTTTCGGAAAGACAATCACCTTGATACCAGACAATTTCAAATGGCTTTTCGGCTTTTGCGCAATTTATCAAATCAAAATGACACCTCTGAGTTGGAGTTTGACATTGACCAGACCATTCAGAAAACCTGCGATATGGGCGGGATGCTCCATGTCGTCTACCGAAAACCCCGCCGCAACAACATCCGCGTTTTGCTTTTTATTGACAGTGGCGGATCGATGAGCGGTTACGCGCGGCTTTGTTCTGAACTTTTTCAGGCTGCAACGGCATCCCGACATTTAAAGGAACTGAGAACTTTTTATTTCCACAACTGTATTTACTCTGCAATTGACAAAGAACCGACATTATCCATGAAAAAAGGCGTATCCCTTGATCAACTGATCGCAGAGTGCAATGATAAATACCGTGTCATTATCGTCGGTGATGCTGAAATGCATCCCTACGAGCTTTCCGGAAGTGAATATGACTGGGTGGCAGACAAAGGCGGAGAACCGGGAATCGAATGTCTAAAAAAGATTAAGCGTCATTTTCCGCACACCATCTGGCTGAATCCAACGCCGATGCCGACGATTCACGATGCCTGGACGGACACACATTTTGAAATAGCCGATATCATCGATATGTACGACTTAACCCTTCAAGGTCTTGAAGAAGGTTTTAAATTTTTACTCAGCGGCAAAAAATAATAATCTCTCATGCTACATTCCGGGATGGCAGACACACAACAGCCTCTGCTTTCGTGTGAATCTCGCCATCCTGACGAGCCGCCTGCATTTGTATTTTTACAAGATATTCTTTTCCTTCCTTGTATTTTTCAGTCACAACACCACTTTGAATTGAAAGATCCCCATAATATAAGATTTTACGGCATTGGCAGTCTAAAATCTTTAGTACGCCGTCATCTCCCATCCAATCGCTTACAGCTTTCGCGATCAGCGCCTGGCTATGTATCCCATACGCGATTGCGCGTTTGGAACCTTGCTTTTGTGCAATGATGTCGCTGGCGTGGCGGTCAATGGGATCTCTGTACGCGCCTGTTTCGGGATCGATGAGGCCATGCGCGCGCCATTTTCTCAGTGATCCCCATTTCGTCGCAAAGGCGTTCGCGGCACCAATTGCTGCCATGAGTGATCGGCCATCCGATTCATCGTACGGACCCACCCATTCCTCAGGCAGAGAATCTCCGATCTCGACCTCTTCCCAATAACGCGATGCATTTCCCCGTCTGAATCGGCCGTCAAATTGATTGTCTAAATTGGTGTATAGCTTTTCTAATGTTGCTTTTGAATAACGGGGCCGCGATTCCGCTGGTTTTTGTATCGTTTGGCTTTTCGATTGTCTCAGAGTTTCTAAAGATGGACATTTAATGATCGTTCGCGCAGTTAAAACAGCTGCTCGTTCATTTCTTTCATTGATCAGCGTAATCGCGTGTTGCCGCAGCAGTATTCTATCTCCGTTTTTATTTTTTGGAAGTTCCTCTACCCCAAGATACTTGTTTTCTGCTCGAAACGTATCATTGGGACGAATTGTCATCAATCTTTCCCATTTTGTTCCAGCATCAAACACCTTTACTCCCGGCACAGATGGAAATTTTCCTTTTACAAAAGTCGAGACAATACAGCTTTCAATTAATGGGGGCGCGATGATTCCGCCCCAGCGTGTTTTTTTGGCGTAAATCGGATCAGAGTAAAGCGGATTGGAATCACCTAAAGCCCTCGCAAATCGTCCAATCGTATCAATTGTCACTGTTTCATTGTAAAACCCACCACCGGAACGATTATGATTATCCTGACAATAAATGCGATAAACCGGCAAAATCTCTCCTGATTTTTTATTTTCTTCTTCAATATACGCGTCAATTCTCGACAGCCATTCACGATCATTCATCTATCTTCCCCATTAACTTATTTTTGTGCGCATTATTGCTATACAAACTTTTATAAAAATAAAAAGGCGCAACAGCTAAAATATACTGCTGCGCCATATGAATCGAAATCTTCTTTATTCTAATGAAACTGTGATTTAGAAATATTAAACCGCCCAATCAGCCTGGAGGCCATTTCATATCTCGTCCAGCCAAAAAATGGAAATGCAGATGCGGAACCGTCTGTCCGCCTGCTGGTCCACAATTGTTAACCACACGGAAACCGTCCTCTGCGACGCCCATTTTGATCGCTAAGCGGCTGATTACCGTCTGGATTTTTCCCATAATCGGGTCTCCAGCTGGAACGGCTAAAATCGAATCGTAATGCTGCTTCGGAATAATGACAAGATGAACCGGTGCCTGAGGATCAATATCCTTGAAAACTAATATATCATCGTCCTCATATACCTTATCAGATGGCACTTCTCCATCGATAATTTTGCAAAAAAGACAATCTTCTGCCACTTTCGTCCCCCCTTTTTTAATTATTAGTTTCAGTGCCTATCATATTAACACTGCCTTGCTGATAGTGTAGCACGATTTCTTTAATTTTACCCAAACTATCTGGGACGGCCTTCATTTCTACCGGAATATAGTTCGGTGTATGTCCTGTCATGGTTCCGTCTTCATGAATCTGTTCAAATAACACCGGCTGAACCTGCTGATCGTTTTCGCGCAAAAAAGCCTCTTCCTGTTTTTTTGACAAGGCTATCAGCCTTTGGCTTCTCTGGTGTTGAATGGACGGATCAATCTGATCTGGGAAATCGTAAGCGGGCGTTCCCTTGCGACGCGAATATTTAAAGACGTGAATCTTATAAAAATTGATCGTTTGAGCAAATTGGATCGTTTGTTCAAATTCATCTTCTGTTTCTCCAGGAAAACCTACAATGATATCCGTTGTGAGCGCCGGAAGTGTGAAATACTGACGGATGTATTGAACGATTTGAATAAACTGCGCCGTTGTATATTTTCGATTCATACGTTTTAACGTCGTATCGCATCCGCTTTGCAGCGACAAATGAAATTGCGGACATATCTGAGGAATTTCCGATAATTTTTTTACAAATTCCTCTGTCATCAGCAACGGTTCAATTGAACCTAATCGAATTCTTTTAACGCCTGGAATTTTTGCGACAAATTGAAGCAGCGTGAGCAAATTGATTGAATCGTCAAACTCTTTACCGTACGAAGCAATATGAATACCTGAAAAAACAAATTCTTGATAGCCATCCGCTACCAATTTTTCTACTTCCTGGCAAACCGACGCTATTGAACGACTTCGTACCCGCCCTCTTGCATACGGGATAATGCAGTAAGAACAGAACTGGTTGCAGCCATCCTGTACTTTAATAAATGCCCGTGTATGGTGCCGCTGCTCTGCAATTGGCATATCTTCAAAGGTTTTGCTGTCCCATACATTTTCGACAAAAATTTCTCGTTGATGATCTTTTAAAAAGTTCTCGACCTCTTCAACTATTTTATGGCGATGCGTGGTACCTAAAATAATATCTACCTCATCAATTGCCGCCACTTCATCTGGCGCAACCTGAGCGTAACAGCCAGTGGCAACAATTACTGCATCGGGATTTTTCCGTCTCGCACGTCTGAGAATTTGTCGGCTCTTCCGGTCTCCCAGATGGGTTACTGTGCAGGTATTTACAACGTAAACATCTGCCGTACTGTCAAAATCAACAATCTGATAGCCTGACTTTAGAAAAAGGGCTCCCATCGATTCCGTATCAAAATCATTAACTTTGCACCCGAGGTTATAAAAAGCAACTCTTCCTTTATTTTCCATATCGTCCTTTATTCTAATGCATAATTAAGTTGAGCACATAGTGCCATTCCTGCTGTTTCAGTTCTTAATATTCTCTTTCCCAAGGAGACACTCTCAGCGCCGGCTTTTTCCAAAGTACTGACTTCTTCTTCAGCAAAGCCGCCTTCTGGCCCAATTAATATGTTGATCTGATCAACCGGATGCTCCCATTGCTGAATAACTTCTTTTAAAGAGTATTTTTTCTCATTTTCATAGGCAACGAGACTTTTCCCTTGAAAGTTGTCGAGCTTTGAAAGAAAAATCGGTAAATGGACTCGGGGAATACGACCGCGTTTTGACTGCTGTGCTGCCGATTTTGCGATTTTTTGCCAACGTGCGACTTTTTTCTTAATCGCTTTGGCTTCTTTTAAATGAACAACGCAAAATTTGGATTCAAACGGAATGAAATCACTTACCCCCAATTCCGTGCCTTTTTGAATAATCTCATCCATCTTTTTCCCCTTAGCCAAGCCCTGATATAAAACCAGTCGATAAGGTAGCTCGCTCTCTGAAGGATAAACATCAAGAATTTGCGCAGTCAATCTTTTTTCAGAGGATATTTGTTCGCCGATTTTACAAAGATAATCTGAGCCATCTCCATCACAAATTACAAATTTTTCCTGATTTTGAATGCGGAGGACATCGATAATATGATGAAAATCTTCCCCCACTATTTCTATTTTATCGCGATGAATCTGATCTGGTGATACGAAAAAATGATGCATTATTCCCCCTGTTTCTTCGCGATAACAGCGTACCACTCGCCTTGATTGTCGACCTCCAGTATTTCAAAGCCGTGTGCAATCAGACTATTTTTCACATCGTCTACATATTTTTCGATAATACCGGAAGAAATAAATAGACCATCTTCTTTCAAGTACATCCGAATTGAGTCAATCAAACGAATAATAACTTCCGCTAAAATATTCGAAACGATAAGATCAGCCTGCTGATCCTTTGGAATAACATCGAGCAAATCCCCTTCTTTGATCTCTACTTTATCCTGAAGGTCATTTAACTGGACATCCGCTACAGCCGCGTCAACCGCAACCGGATCAACATCCACACCAATAACTTTCGCCGCACCTAATTTGGCTGCAATGATCGACAAAATCCCAGAACCACATCCAACATCATAAACGCAGTCAGAATCCTTAACGTATTTATCTAACGCACGTGTACACAATTGTGTGGTTTCATGGGTGCCTGTTCCAAATGCCATCCCTGGATCCATTTTAATAACGACTTCTTCACCAGATGGCTCGTAATTTTCCCAAATTGGGACAATGACAACACGATCACCGATTTTTGTCGGTTTATAAAAAGCCTGCCAAGCCGTTGCCCAGTCTTCTTCCTTTACTGACGATACGTTAATCTGATAATCCCCCGGATCGAGACCAAATTGACGAATTTGAGCAATATCATGCTCAATCTGATCCAATTTCTGATTAAAATCGTTATCGTCTGGCAAATATCCCGTAATCTTTGAGATATTTGGATCAAAATCCAAAATTTTCTGATCAAAATAATTAATCGTCGGATCGTCTTGAACGGCTATCAGATTTTCAACAGACTCAATCGCTGTTCCTTTTAAGCCGGCTTCATATAATATATTGGTTACGGCATCTTCCGCTTCACGTTTAATGATTATTTCTATAGCTTTCCAATCCATATGGCGTATACTCCCTTTCAATCTTTGCTATATTATACCAGAATAAAAAAACTTGTCACTTCTGGAACATCAGTATTTTGTCCTTTCCCGGCAAATATCCGTTATTTCATCCTTTTCTTTATTAAAATGTGGTAAAATAAACAATATATAAAACTTAAAGGAGAAAACTATGCCTAGTTTAGATAAAGATAGAGAAGGGATTTCCCGTTCGATTCAGGAATATGTTCCTGGTAAACAAGTGACTCTGGCCCACGTAATCGCAAATCCCAAACACGATGTTTACGTCAAATTGGGATTGGAATCTGACCGCGACGACGCAATCGGCATTCTGACCATCACACCAAGCGAAGCAGCCATTATTTCTGCCGATGTCGGTACGAAAGCTGCTGACGTTCAAATTGGTTTCCTCGACCGTTTCAGCGGCTCTTTGGTCATTACAGGAAAAATCAGTGATGTCAATTCTGCAGTACGGGAAATCATCAATTTCCTGCGCAATACGCTTGGTTTTGATGCACCAGATCATATTACACATTCGTAAAAATGGCCAGCAATAAAAACCGCGTCGCTTTAATGGGTCGAATCAGAAGCGGGAAAACAACTTTAATGCAAGCTTTGCAGAATAAAGAGCTGAAATACGCGAAAACACAGCAAGTGACATATACCGACAACTTTATTGATACGCCCGGAGAATTCATTGAAATGTCGATTTTCGCCCATCAGGCTGTTTCCGTATCTTTGGACGCTTCACTCATCATTATGGTCAGTTCATGTATTGATACGCAGAATTCAATTCGCCCGAATTTTATCACCATGTTCAATTTACCTGCAATTGGTGTCGTCACAAAAATTGACCGCGAAGACGGCAATCGTAAAAGAAGCCGCCACTATCTCCAATACGCAGGTATTCCCGACAACAAGATTTTCGAAATATCGTCCTACACAGGTGAAGGGTTAGACGTCTTATCCGAAGAAATCCACAAATACGTCAATCGTGACGGACATGATTTTTCTTAAATATATTCAAATTGATAAAGCCGCATTCAAAAGAATTGCGGCTTTTATTAATATTATTTACTTTTTTCACCTGAACACACTGCTGAGGCATCATCTTTTAACTGATCGTGAAGAAAGAGATCAATCGCTGTATCTGCATTCCCCGATGCGCCTGCAATAATCTGAATGTTTCTGTCACTCAGCATTTGCCTAGCTTCTCTTCCTATTTTTCCGCAAATCAGCACATCAGCGCCAATTCCCTTTAAAAATCCGACCAGCATAAATTTATTCTGCTCTGGCGCATCGACAACCCACGTTGTTTTTACCGATTCATCTTCCGTATCGTACACTTTAAATTGTTTCGTTCTTCCAAAATGATTAAAGACTGTGCCATGATCGTAAGAGACTGCAATTTTCATATTAACGCCTGCTCAAATCGCTAAAAAAGCTAATTACATCGTTTTAACCCAGGTATCCACTTCATCCTGAAAAGCTGTCGATGAAAACCGCTTTGCCGCAACTAGGACAGCTCCCGGTGCTGACGCTTTGAGTGATTCCCAAGCACCATCTATACCACTGGACCCTGACGTTGCAAAAAGGGCAACTTGTTTTCCCTTCCATTCTGCACCTTCAAAAAATGTATTGACAATCGTCGGTGCTTTATACCACCAAATTGGAAAGCCCACATAAATTCGATCGTATTCGCTGATATCTGGCGTCGTTTCTGCCATCGGCGGTCTAAAATCTGGCTGATCCTTCATTTCTACGGATGAACGGCTCTTGTCATCCTGCCAATTTAAATCTTCTGGCGTGTACGGCGTCTCCGGTTTTATTTCAAAAAGTTCCGATTTTGATGCCTTCGCAACCATTTCTGCAATTCGTTTAGTTGTACCTGTTGCGCTAAAATATGCGACTAATGTTTTCATAAATTGATCCTCCTAATTTAATTTTACCACTCTTTTGTATTTAAATATCTTTCAACAGAGGCGACAGCATTGGCGCCGTCACCCACAGCAGTTGCTACCTGACGAACTTCTTTCTGTCTCACATCTCCTGCTGCAAAAATACCAGGCGTAGAGGTTCTGCCGTCTTCTCCGGCAATAATATAGCCCTTTTCATCACATTTACAAACTTGGTCGAGGCCATCTGAATTTGGGACAATCCCAACTGCGATGAATACGCCAGACACGTCTAAGAGTTGCTCTTCATTTGTATTTTTATCTTTTGTCCGCAAGCTCTTCACCTTACCGTCTTCTCCAACGATTTCGACAGGGAGATGATTCCAAACCAGTTCAACGCGATCCGATTCAAAAAGTTTATTTTGTAAAGCCTTCTGCGCGCGAAGCTGATCTCTGCGATGCACAAGATAAACCTTTCGGCATGTTCTCGCTAAAAAGATCGCATCTTCAACCGCGACGTTTCCGCCGCCAACAACCGCGACATCCTTATCCTTATAAAATGCTCCATCGCAGGTCGCGCAATATGAAACGCCTTTGCCTGCGTATTCAGCTTCTCCAGGAATATTTAATAGACTGTGATTCGCACCGGTCGCAAACAAAATGGTTTTGGCTGTCAGGGTTTCTTCAGCAGTAATGACCTTTTTTTCTTCTCCTAGGTCTTCCACTTTTTGGACATCCCCCATTTTAAATTGTACGCCCAGCTGATCCGCATGCTCCCTCATTTTCTGAGCTAAATCAAATCCATTAATACTCGGAAATCCAGGATAGTTATCCACTTCGTAGGTATCGACAATTTGACCGCCGCTCATAAAATTTCGTTCTATTACAAGCGCATCAAGTCCTGCACGCTGCGCGTATATTCCTGCTGTCATGCCAGCAGGTCCTGATCCAATAATAATTAAATCGTACATCGTTTGTCCCTCTTTATATTTACATCATGCTTTCAATGATATCTACAGACTTCGGTATTTCTGCCGATAAAACCACAGGCCCGGCCTCTGTAATCAAAATATCATCTTCAATACGGACGCCCATCCCACGGTCTGCCATATACAGACCCGGTTCACAGGTAATGACCATTCCCGATTTTAACGTCACTCTTCTATCTTCGCAAAGATCGTGAGTATCCAACCCCAGAGAATGACCGATACCATGATAATAATAATCATCGATGGTTTTTTCAGGATCAAACAGACCCGTTGCAAGGCCGTATTGATTCAGCAGCTCTCTGGATTTTTTCTGAACATCCCGCATATTCGTTCCCACTTGATAATAGGGAATGATATCGCGTTGGGCCTGGAGCACTGCTTCGTACAATGCTCGTTGATCTCTTGTATAGTGTCCGTTTACCGGAAACGTCCGGCTAATATCGGAACAATATCCGCGATAACGCGCACCGAGATCAAAGAGAATCATGGTATGATCAGCCATTCTCTTTCGGTTCGTCATGTAGTGAAGAATCGGCGCATCTTCACCTGAAACCGCAATGGTGTCAAAAGCTGTTTCTTCTGCCCCATGGCTTAAAATCGTATATTCGAAAATATCTTGAGCTTGGTATTCAAAATCACCGGGTTTTAAATTTGCCAAGATCTGATTAATGCCTAGATGTGTCAGGTGAATGGCGTGGCGCATTAGTGCAAGCTCTTCTTCGGATTTGACTAATCTCATCTTTGAAAGAAGTGGTAAAAGTGAATGTTTGTGTTCAAAGCCAAACTCTCTTTTCTGATGATCTGGAACCGTATCATCTTCGTAATAGTCGAGTCCTTTTAAATCTAAACAGAAAGATTCAAATTCATCAAGATAACGAATATCATCGATCCCTGATTTCTGATGCGCTGCATCAATTGAAATATGACGGCCAAACCACTTTTCTTTAAAGGGATCTGGCTTACGGATAAACAAAGTTGTCGAATTCTGTCCGTGCATCTTTGCCAAGACCAATATGCCTTCTGGCTCGGTTAAACCTGTTAAATATAAATAATTGTTGTTCACGTAAAATGGATAATTTTCATCCAACGATTTGCTGACTTCGCAGCCCGCGCCAATAATGGCAGCGCTCTGGTCCGGCAGTAAATCGTACAGCGTTTCACGCTTGTTCTGATAAAATTCTTGTGAAAGTTCCTTTACCATCATTATGCCTCTCTTTTGCTCATCTTGGTAATATATAACGCTTAATTATTTCAGCTACGCCATCATGATCACAATCGCATGGTCCGATGATATCGGCATTTTTTATTAAGACATTGCTGCTGTTAGGCATCGCAATGCCAACCCCTGCTGTTTTGATCAACTGCAGGTCATTTTCGTCATCGCCGATTGCCGCAACCTGTTTAGGTGAAATATCGTAATGCGCACATACCTTGGCCAATGCCTGTGCTTTATTTAGCGACTTTGGCGCAATTTCAACAATTTTGTCTCCGCCATCATATGAAACAGCACCATTTGTATGAATTAGGCGAGCGGCTGTTACTTCTTCTTCGTTTCTGCAATAAAATATAATCCTCACTGGGTGATCAATATTTTCAATGTGTGCCGCCCTTTGAACGTAAGGCTTTTTTAGAACCTGTTTGGCCGTGCGACTTGCTGTTTCCGTCGACGCGTTTTCATAATAAACCATTGAAACAGTGTCAACAAAATAAAATAATGAAGTCCTTCGTATTTGTTTCAACAACACTTGAAACACATCTGCTGCAAAGCAGTTCTCACGCCAGAGCAGCGAATGACCTGTATAGATGCCTGCACCGCCGTTGCACACGTGCCAATTATTTTGAACTTCGGGATTCAGCTGATCGGTAAAATCGATCTGTGAATGAAAAAACCGTCCACTCGCCGTAACAACATGAATTCCTGCCTTTTCGCACTGCACGAGCATGCGCTTGTTTTCTTCTGAAATGATCTTTTTAGAATTTAAAAGCGTGTTGTCCAAATCCAACGCAAGCAGGCGAATATCCGGGTTCATCATGCACCCACTGCCATCAAGCCAAAGGCACAAAGTGATGTGACAATGATCCCAGCAATAGCAGAACCTAAAACGGCCGACAACACACCTTGCTTAAAATCCATTTCAATAAGCGAGGCAGCCAGACAGCCCGTCCAAACCCCTGTCCCTGGCAGAGGAATGGCAATGAAAATCATCAGCCCCCAGAACTTATATTTGGTAATGCTTTTCGATTTGTTGATGCCACGAGTATGCAGCCATTCTGCGAAACGTCCCAAAGCGCCCTTTTTCCCTCTCATCCATTTTAAAAACGCCGGTAAAAATTTTAAAATAATCGGCGCTGGAACGATCGAGCCTGCCCATGCAAGCAAAAAGGTCTGCAGATAAGGCATCCGCATCAATAGGGTACCCACTGGGATCGCCCCTCTGAGCTCAACGATCGGGATCATTGAAATAATGAAAACTTCAAGCCAATTTGGAAGAAACGAAAAAAATTGTATAATTGAATGTGCCAAATCATTGCTCCTTTTGTATTGTTTCCTTATTCGTGTTAAAATGACAAATGCTATGACATATATTTTACACCAAAAAGGATAAATTACAATTGATAGTTTACTATTTAAAGGATCGTTAATCTATGAAAAAAATATTAGGACCGATGCGCCGTGCTATCCAACAATTCCATATGATCGAAAATGGTGACCGCATTGCGGTTGGGTTATCTGGTGGAAAAGACAGCATTGCCCTATTGGCAGCACTGGCGCGATATCAAAAATTTGCACCTGTTCAATTTGACCTCGAAGCCGTAACCATCGATGCAGGTCTTGAGGGAATGGATTTTTCTCCGCTCATCACCTACTGCCACGACATTCACGTCCCCTATACCATATCAAAGACGTCGATTGCAACTGTTGTTTTTGACATTCGCAATGAATCGAATCCATGCTCTTTATGCGCGAGAATGCGCCGCGGCGCGCTGCACAATCTGTGCCGCAAGCTCAACTGCAACAAATTAGCTCTGGGGCATCATGCAGATGACGCCGTTGAAACCTTTTTCCTAAGCCTTTTTTTCGAAGGCCGCATCAATACTTTTCAGCCCGTCACTTTTTTGGACCGAAAACAGATCGCCCTCATCCGTCCTTTGATTTTTGTCAATGAAAAAGATATTATCTACGATTCAGAGTGCCAAACATTGCCAATCATTGGATCAACCTGTCCCGCAGACGGATTTACAAAGCGCGAAGATGTCAAAAACTTTATTGCCAAAATGCGTGCCGACATCCCGGATTTGAATAAAAAAGTTTTATCTGCCATTCAAAATCCGCATCCTTTTATTCCGTGGACAAAGAATTTAAAAAAATAGAAGCATCCTAACACTTAGAATGCTTCTCCTAAATTCCTTATTGTGCCTTAAAAATACTCGAAAACGAAATAAACAGGTCCCGATAAATCGAAACTTTAATTCTTTGAGGAGAATTGTAAATCTTAGGAATAAAAGCGTTTTTCTTAAAATTATATTCCAAGATTACCTGTTTTTGAGGATCAATGATCCAGTATTCCTTTACGCCTGCTTCAGCATAGATCCCCGTTTTCATCAAATAGATCATTTCTTCTTCTTCTGGAGTCACAATTTCAATCACCCAATCTGGGAATGAGCTGCCATTGACAGTGACCGAAAGTGAAGGGCGCAGCTGCGTATTGTGCATCTGCCCCACCATCAAAACCTCATAAGGATCCGACAGCTGGTCGAGTGGGCGATGACTGAGATGATACTGCTTCAAAATTGAAGACAAATATTTAATGATCGCCTTCGCAGATGGATCTGTCGTATTTTTTGCGTATTCTTCACCATTTATAATTTCGCCCTGAGGGGTAAAGATCGGTTCCTCCTGCGCATTTTGTTCTGTCATAACTGCGTCTTCAGCAATAGAATCGTGATTGTTATCCATTTTTATCTTTTACTCCTTTATTTCATCTCTTTAATATGTCCAACTTCCGATTCGATTTCACGTTTTAATAAAATAAGCTGAATCAAATCTTCCTGAACCGATATGCGGTTGAATTCTGAATTGTATTCATCAGCCAGCTCCGGCCTCTGAAGACGGCGCAGTGTTTCAATATTTTCAACAATATCATTCACGGTACTCGACTTCATTCTAAACAATTTCTGGGCTGACAAAATTTCATCTCGAATCGTCGACATTTCCGTATCCAACGACTGGACCGTATTCGCTGTTTTCGTCAAGCGCTTTTTAATCACTTCCGGTAGTTTAGCTTTATACTTGTAATTGAGCGAATGTTCGACAACTGCCCAAAAATTCATGGCAAGGGTTCGAATTTGAATTTCCACAAAAATTTCTCGATACCCCACACTGCTGAAAACTGGATATTTTACAATAATATGATAGCTTTGATAACCGCTTTCCTTTGGCTTTCCCTCTCCGCTGTGAAAAGCTGAACGGTCCTCTCCCAGGAGATAATTCTTCACTTGATAAACCGTTAAATCCTTATTATTGCGCGAGTAAATCATATCCGCCACTTCGTAAATATCTTCAACAAATTGACAGATAATACGAATGCCCGCAATATCGCGGATTTTTTCCTCAACATCATCAACGCGATAATGATATTTATTGATTTTTTCTAATATACTCGACAGCGATTTAACGCGTCCTGTAACAGATTCGATCGGTGAGGTTTCTCCCAATTGTGCACGCTGATCCTTTAAATGATTGAATTTAAGCAGTAATTCATCAACTGCCTGCTGATAAGGAATTAGTATGCGTTGCCAATCCTTCGCTTTCATCTCTCTCCTTTTCTCTCCTATTATAACTTACAAAACAATTTTTCCAATAAGTTTCTGTCGATTTTTTCGATAAGCACACCCTTGCATCAAGTGCTGGGCACGCATTCGATCGATTAACATTTCTCTAATTTTCCACCAGCTGATATGCCAGTTTGTCTGAATCGAATCCTGCTCAGGGATACGCCCAATGACGCGTTGAAGTGCAATATCCGGCGCTAAATGCGTTAAAAATAGGACGACGCGATCGATATAATCGTCAACACTTAATAGCTGTACTTGATTTTTTTGGTACATCTGAGCCAATTTCGTTCCTCGTTCCACGTAAAGCGCGTGGCACTTAACGAAATCTGTTCTTAATACCGAAATCAATTCAGCTCCCTCGACAGCATCCACTTCGTCGTCCCAAGGTAAATCCAAAATCATATGGGTGCAAAGTTGTAAATGATGCGCCTTGATCCTTAAAGCCGCATCGACATAATCGGAAAGTGAATGCTGCCGATTGAGAATACGCAGTGTTTTCGCATTGATTGTTTGAAGCCCAAGTTCGATACAGATATCAATATGATTATCTTCGCTAATTCGGTTTAAATAATCCAATTGCTGATCACTGATACAATCCGGTCTGGTTGAAATGGCGATGCCTGCAATTTGTTCCCCCAAACAAGCTTCAATATGAGACTTGAATGTTTCAAAATCGACATAAGTATTTGAAAAATCCTGCAGAAACGGGATGAATAAATTGGCGTGATATCGCTTGCTAATATAAGCTTCATTCCTTTTGATTTGATCTTGAATGGAGATCGATGCTGAAAGCGTTTCATTCCCGGCCCCTTTTTCTCCGCAGAAGATACATCCGCCATAAGATAACGTACCGTCTCGGTTTGGGCAGGTCCCCCCTGTATTGACAGGTATTTTATAAACCTTCTGCCCATAGCGTTTTTTTAACCATGACGCATAGGTTAAATACGGCAAATTCGTTTGATATGGATCCTTCATGTAAATCTTTCTAAATATCTCCACAAACAGATAACGCCGAATGTATGAGATTCACACAATCGGCGTCTTGAATAATCCCGTTAATAGACAAAAAAGCGAATTTATTTATAATTTTTTATGCATTCCGGAATTTCGTTTTCGTCACAGCTCAGGCTCAGCACGAATTTCACATCCTGCTTTTTCTGAATAACATCTAAACGTTTCAATAGACCTTCAACATCTTCCGGTCCATCTGCATCCAGAATTCTTAATAAATTATCGATATAGACTGTATCAACATCGTAATTGCTGCCTAAAACGCCACAGATAAAACCGAACAATTCATCTTCTCCTTTAATGCCAAAGTCGTCACTATTGATGAAACGAATTTTCGTATCAACTGTTACGCGATATTTATCTCTGTCATTTATAAAAAGAATTTGACCTTTGGAAGTTTCAAGTTCTGCATTCGCCATGTCGATCATTTTTTTCGTCTTGCCGCTTCCCTTTGCTCCATATACAAATTCAATCATTTAAGACACCTACTTTCTACGTTGTTATTTTTATTATAACGGTGAAAACGATATTATTCAATGCTTTTTTTTGCCTTTTTCCTTATTGCTTACGGCTCAGCATATATGTTAATGTATATAAACTGTCCGAAATATTGACATCCTCAATCATGACATCGTCGGGCAGTGTCAAATCGATCGGAACAAAATTCATAATGCCTTTTATGCCTGTCCTCACAACTTGATTGGCCACACTTTGTCCAATGGCTCTCGGTACACATAATATCGCAATATTAATCATATTTTCCTTAACGTATTCATCAAGATAATCCATATGGAAAATCGGGACGCCGCCATGGGTCTGACCTACCTTCTCAGAATCAATGTCAAACATGGCACGTATCCATATCCCTTCATTCCTAAAGCCTTCATAATGAGAAATTGCGTGGCCAAGATTACCCGCACCAATAATAACACAGCGATAAGGTCGATTAAGCCCCAATAAATCGTGGATTACATCCTTCAGTTCCTGAACTCGATAGCCGTATCCTTGCTGCCCGTAGGCACCAAAAGAATTCAGATCTTGCCTAATCTGAGAGGCTGTCAGGCCCATCATTTTCGACAATTCCATCGATGAAATCTTCTGAAATCCCCTTTCATTCAAGTCGGTTAAAAATCGATAATATTTGGGCAATCTCCTGATGACACTCATCGATACTTTTTTTGAATTTTTTCGCATACGCGCTCCATTTATCTCTAAATATGCAATCATTTAATTTGATTGTTATAATTATAACAAAAGAACCTTTATAAATCAATTAGGCACAAAAAAACTACTTAAGACATCTTAGAGAGACTTAAGCAGTTCAATTCAAAATGGTGCGGATGAAAGGATTCGAACCTTCATACACGAGGTACCAGATCCTAAATCTGGCGCGTCTGCCAATTCCGCCACATCCGCAGGCAGCGTTACTCGAGACGGCAAGCGCTCGTATGTAACGTGCTATTAAAAAATACCATAAAAAAGCAGCAACTTCAAGAAAAAATTGCTGCTTAAACCTGTGAATTTCCTTTAGTGTTCAAAGCCCAAAACCGTATAATCTTTATCTTCAATGGCTTTTTTTAATTGCGCATCATCAATTTCTTTGTTAAGAGAAACGACAGCGTTTCCTTTCTGGTGATCAACCTTGGCCTGTTCGACTTCTGGAAAACTTTCAAGTGCCTTTTTCACTGTCGCTTCACAATGTTCACACATCATACCTTCAATTTTAATAGTTTCTGTTATCATGCTTCGATCTCCTTTTTTGTCTCTTATTCCTGACTTAACGGAACAGATTGAATATCCACAACCTTGTAATCTAATCGTTCTATCGTTCTTCTAATGGTGTCATCCGGCACTTCACGATCTTCGGATATTTTTGCAATGCCCTTCTTCCAGTCGACTTTCGCAGAAACGCCATCAATTCGATCCAGCTGTCGTTGAATGCGTTTTTGGCAATTTTCACAGCTCATTCCCTGGATTTTAACTTCTTTTTCTGCAATCTTGGGATTCGTTAACTTCTTATCTTCTTCGACCCATTCATCTCCGCCGCCACCACAGCAGCTGCCATCTCCCGAAAAGCGTTTTCTAGCACTTTTCACCGCAATCAAAACGACAACGGCCAAAACTAAAACAATAATAATTGTTGCAATCATGGTGTTCTCCCTTTCTATTTCATTAATTTCAAAATGACACGAACGAGTTCATCAACCGTTCCTTCTTTGTCAGCTTTAATATCTTCAACGACACAAGTCCGAATGTGATCTTCCAGCAACACTTTATTGAACGACTTCATCGCTGCCGTCACTGCTGCGCTTTGAACTAAAATGTCCGGACAATAGGCATCATTCTCAACCATTCTTTTTATGCCGCGAACTTGTCCTTCAATTCTACTGAGTCGATTGATCATATCCTTATATTTGTCCGGCTCTCTTTTTTTATGCCGAACACAGCAATCGTTTTTTTTTGTATCAGCCATTTGTATCTCCTTTTAATACCCCCTCTGAGGTATTTTTTATGTATAAAGTATATACCCAGGTGGGGGTATTGTCAACCCTCCCAAACAAAAAATCTTACCCTTACATTTTTTTGCATCTGTAAAGATAAGATTGAATCGCTTATATGATATTTTGAGGATCGCCTTCCAGCCAGCATCTAATGTTGTCAAAAACGATTTCTGCACGCCTATACAACGCTTCCTGAGTTGCGTATGCAATATGCGGCGTCATGATACAGTTCTTCGCTGTAAGCAGCGGATGATCAGGCGGAAGCGGAGGTTCCTCCTCAAAGACATCTATTCCCGCTCCAGCAATCTTGCCCATGTTAAGCGCTTTAGCTAAAGCTTGATAATCAATTAATGCGCCACGCGCTGTATTAATTAAAATGGCATTTTCTTTCATTTTATTGATTTGATGTGCGTCGATCATTCGTGTCGTCTCTTTCGTCCAAGGCACATGTAAAGAAATAATATCCGCCTGACGCATTAACTGATCTAACGAGACGTATTCAATTCCCAATGCTTGAGCTTCTTTCTTTTGCGTCCTGCTGTATGCAATTAGGCGGCATCCAAAGGCCTTTGCGATTTTTGCAACCTGAAGGCCGATGGTTCCTGTCCCGATAATTCCCAGCGTCTGGCCATAAAGCTCACTGCCAATTGGAAATTTACTTTTTCCCTGCATCAAAATGTTTCGACTTTCAGAGATCTTTCTTTTGATATCAATCATCAATCCAATTGCCAACTCCGCCACTGCATGTGTCGAATAGTTAGCCGCATTGCAAATTGTTACACGATTCGATTTGAGATAGTCAACATCGATATGGTCTATCCCAGTAAATGCCACATCTACCATCTTTAATTGACGGCAATGTTTCAATACCTCTTTTCTTAAAGGCTGATTGGCCAGTACAATAATATTGGCATCCTTGACACGTTTTGTCAGTATTTCCTCCGACTCTGCTTTGCGGTCGTATGCAATAATTTGATGGCCATCTGCTTTTAATAACATGGTAAGGGTCTTTAAAGCGTCATCGCTGATTCCCAAAGGCTCCATAATTACAATTTGCAGCTTTGTTTTTTGATTTGGAGTCTTATTCATCAAATTCTCCCTCTTCTTTTTTTTCATCCATAAACGCGTAGATTTCAGAATTGGGAAATCCCCGTGACAGTAAATTTCTCTGTACGCGCATTTGAAGCTCCCATCCTGTATACCCTTTAGATTTCTGCATTCTTAAATATTTTTGATAGTCTGCTTCAATATTACTTCGCCTAATTTCATCGTCATCATCTTCATCGTTTTCTTCAAACGTCTCTTGTTTTCTAGATATTTGCGAACTAATCATCGCGTAGGGATACCCCCTCCTCATCATCCAATTTGCGACTTTACGTTTTCTTTTTTCATGTGGTTCATTTCGATATCGCTCAAACGCCGCATCGATCAATTCCTCGCAGCAGTGTCTTTCTTCTTCCTCCGTATAAAATAAATCGATGTCGTCAATTTTTTCCCTTGGAATTCCCTTGTGAATCAAATCCTGCGCCAGTCTTCGTCTGCTGTACCGCTTTGCACTTTTATTCAATTCACATGCATTTTGTATGTACTGCTCGTCATTGATGTATCCGTATCGTATTAAAGCTTCCATACTTGCCGCAATCTCTTTTTCTGAATAATTTTTATCTTGAAGATATTTAACAATTTCCGCTTCAGTGCGATCACGATACGTTAAATAATTCATCGCCCTATCAAATGCTGATAGTTTAGATGTCTTTTTTTTATGCTCTTCCAATATGACTCCGCCTCAATACCCATGAATTTTTCCATTATTTATCAAAAAAGGCCTCTTCAAGAGGCCTTGATTTCGCTATTCAGCTAATTCCATTTTTTTCGCTTGGTCTGTCGTGATCAAAGCTTCTATCATTTCATCAATTTCACCGTCTAAAAACGAATCCAACTGATGAACCGTCAATCCAATCCGATGATCCGTTACGCGTCCTTGCGGGAAATTGTAAGTTCGAATACGTTCGCTTCTGTCTCCTGTCCCGATTTGACTCTTTCTTTCAGCCGAGATTTCACTTTGCTGCTTTTGCGTTTCCATATCGTAAAGCCGAGCCTTTAATACCTTCATTGCCTTGGCTTTATTTTTAATCTGGGATTTTTCGTCCTGGCACGTAACAACCAGCCCTGTGGGAATATGAGTGATACGAACAGCAGAATCCGTTGTATTGACGCATTGTCCGCCATTTCCTGAAGCGCGGTACACGTCAATTCGCAAATCATTGGGATCGATATTGACTTCAACGTCTTCAACTTCTGGCAAGACAGCGACCGTTGCAGTCGAAGTATGAATCCGTCCTCCGGATTCCGTTTCTGGAACACGTTGGACGCGATGAACGCCACTTTCGTATTTCAAGCGGCTGTAGGCACCTTGTCCATTAATAGAAAAGGTGATTTCTTTGATCCCGCCGAGGTCCAAAATGTTTGAATTCATAATTTCCGTCTGCCATCTGTGCCGTTCAGCGTAACGCACGTACATTCGGAACAGATCGTGAGCAAAAAGTGCCGCTTCATCTCCACCAGCACCTGCTCTAATTTCGACGATAACGCTCTTTTCATCGTTCGGATCCTTTGGAAGGAGCAGTATTTTGATTTCATCCTCTAATTTTTTCTGCTTTTCTGTCTGTTCCTTCACTTCAGCCTCGCACATTTCCTTGAAATCTGCGTCGATCGATTTGTCAGACAGCATTTCCTGACTTTCTTGGATAGCTTTTTCCGTTGAACAGTACGCCTTGTATTTTTGAACAATTGGTTCAAGATGGGCGTGTTCTTTCATCAAGCGCTGCCAATTCTGCTGATCGGAAATAATATCCGGATTTGAAATGTCGCGTGTCAACTGAATGTATTTATCTTCAAGGGCTTCTAATTTTTCAAACATTTTATTTTCCTTTCTACTCTGCAAAAATCCATTTACATTAAAATCTTAGTGGCTTTGCTACAATGGTTTTTGATCGTAGAAGAAAACTGTCATTGACCCCGGACCAATATGCGTTCCAATCACGGGTGCCAAGATCTTTCTCGAAAAATTAGTATTTCCATATTGTTCCGTCAGCTGATTTTGAATCGCCTGAACCAATCGATCCTGATAGGCATCGACAAAGTAGATGGGCTGATGGGCAATGTCGTAACTGTGATCAGCAATATATTGAACAAATTTTTTGACTAGTCGTTTTTCTCCCCTGCATTTATCCGTAATTTCCAATTTTCCTTCAGAATTCACGATCATGAAGGGATGAATTTTTAACGCATTGCCAATAAAAGCAGAAGGCCGACTCAGACGCCCGCCTCTGCAGACATATTCTAAATTGGTAACCGTGAAAATATGGTGAATATGTTCATGACAGCGGTTTGTTAATTGAATTAAATCATCCATTGACATGCCCTTTTGTGCCTGTTCTGCCACTACGTCAACAACCATGCCTAAACCGCCAGTTACAGCCTTTGTGTCGACAACCCGAATATCGACGTCAGGATATTCTTCGATGATTTCTTTTCTAGCTAAGCAGGCCGTCTGATACGTTCCCGATAAGCCGCTTGAAAAACTAAGCAGGAGCGCATCTTGACCGGCTTCTGCATAAGTTTTAAAACAATCGTAATAGTCTTGGTAAGGGATTTGAGATGTTTTATAAACAACCCCTTTTTTCATATTTTCGTAAATTTCTTCAGGCTGAATATCGATCCCATCCCGATATATATTTTCTCCCTGCGTCACGTACAACGGGAGCACTTGAACCTGCAGTTCCGCCAAACGTTCCTTTGGCAAATCGCAGGCTGAATCTGTAATAATATGAATGCGCATTTAAACTCTCACCTTAATAAATTTTTTCGTTTAAAGTTTATCATATGAATCCACTTACCGCAACTGTGTGACCTTAATACCAGTCTTCCCCTTTTTCCTGGTTTTGTATATTTTGAACTTCCTCTTGGAGATCTTCTTCCTTCTCTTTGGCCTTTTCTTCTAGGTGATTAATTTTTTCTCGTTCTTTTTTTCTTTTGGCCTCTCTAGCCTTTCTGCGGTCTTCCTCTTTATTGTGTTCTTCAATATTATTGACAAAAACCTGAGCAGAACGATAGCCCGTTTCTTTCATTCGGTTATTGATCGCAGCGGTTTCAATAATCGCCGCTAAGTTGCGCCCGCTGGATACCGGAATCGTCACAAGCGGGATATCAACGCCTAAAATATTGGTCGTTTGATCATCTAAACCTAAGCGGTCGTATGGAGAATGTTCGTCCCAGTTTTCGAGCCGGATAACCATGTCGATATCAACTGATCTTTTGACTGATTTGGCGCCGAAAAGCATTCTAACGTCAATGATACCTATCCCACGGACTTCCATATAATATCTTAACATTTCCGGCGCTTCGCCAATTAAATGATTGCCATGATGACAGGTGATATCGACAACGTCATCCGCGATGAAACTATTGCCACGTTTGATTAACTCCAACGCCGTTTCACTTTTCCCAATGCCGCTCGCACCGGTAATCACAACGCCAACCCCTCTGACTTCTACCAAAACGCCGTGTATCCCTGTTCTAGGCGCTGTCTTGTTGTCAATATAATCGATCAGACGATAGTTGAGAGAGGTGGTTTTTTCCTTACTCTTCAGCAGGATCACCTTATATTTCGCAGCTGCCTTTTCAAAAAGCGCCGTTTCCGGCAAATCCCAGCAGACAATCAAGCAAGGAATATCGTGGCTGAAAAAAACATCGATGCGTTTTTCCCTGAGTCTCGGATCCAGTGACATTAAATAAGAAATTTCGACTTTACCGACCAACTGGATACGCCGGTTATCAAAATATTCGTAATATCCGTGCAGCTGCAGACCTGGCCGATTGGTGCCGGAATCCCACAATTCAAAATAATCAACCGGCACAATGATTTTTTCCAGATTTAACGACTTACAAAATTCTTCAACTTCAATCGTGCATAAAGGTTCCTTCTCAGTCATTTTTTTCTCCTGATGTTCTAAAATACTGATACACAGCATCGGCAGATTTTTGATTCATGCCGTTGACTTTCAGCAATTCATCCCGACTGGCATTTTTTATATTCTCAAGTGTATTAAAATAACGCATCAGCGCTTCTCGCCGTTTCTTGCCAATTCCAGGAATGGTTTCAAGGCGGGAGGCCAACATGCTTTTTTTTCGTAATTGTCTGTGATAAGTGATTGCAAACCGGTGGACTTCCTCTGAAATTTCATTTAAAAACGTACAAACTGGTGTGCCGTACGTCAATTGGTATTCCTGATCTTGATAAATCACCCCTCTTAATTGGTGATGATCGTCTTTAACCAATCCACAGACCACACTGTTCAATTCCGGATACATAGATAAGATAGACTGTGCCGCGTCCACGTGTGTTTTGCCGCCATCGATCATAAAGACTTCCGGGAATGGTAAAAATGAACTTTCACCCGGCGTTTTGCCTTCTTTTAATTCCCTCATTCCGTGCTCAATTCGGCGGAACAGCATTTCCTGCATACTCGCATAGTCATTTTGGCCCTCAACGGTTTGAATTTTAAAACGCCGGTATGCTTTTGGCTGGGGTTTGCCTTGTTCGAAAACCACCATACCGCCGACGTTGTTCGTACCGGATATGTTTGAAATATCATAGGCTTCAATGCGTTTCGGTATATTCTCTATATTTAAAAGATTCTGGAGCGATTCAACTCTATTTTCCTGCCGTTTTTCTTTCTGGCGTTTTTCGATGAAATATTGTTCGAGAGTCAGTCTTGCATTTTTCTCGACCATTTGAATAAAACGGTCTTTCTTTCCCTTTTGCGGCACAATAATCCGCACGCGGGAGCCCCGCTGCGCGGTCAGCCAATCCTCTATACTGGCCATCTCATCGTCTAGAGGACAGGATAAAATTATTTCCTTTGGTAAAAAGTGTGAGCCATTATAATACTGCTTAACCACATTGGTCATAATCGCTTCGTCTGTTTCGTCTTTAACGCCGTCAACCATCATGCGGTTGCGTCCCAACAGCTTGCCATCGCGCACATTAAAAACCTGAACACAGGCAATATTTTGATCCACTTCGCCCGATAGGTTTGTCTCCTTCTGAGATTTGATTCGATAAAACGCGATGTAATCCTGATTCTGCTGATTTTCACTTACTATTTTTTGTTTAGACACCACAAAATCGATCGCCTGAATTTTATCGCGGCAGTCTGCAGCCTTTTCGTATTCCATATTTTCTGAAGCCTGCATCATTTCTGCTGTCAGTTGATCGACAATCGGCTTATTTTTCCCGCTTAAAATCGCGATATCCTTTTGAACATTTTCCCCATAATGTTCTGGTTCAATCTTCCCTGTACACGGTGCGAGACATTGCCCCATGTGATAATAAATGCACGGTCTTCCCCGTTTGACGCCCTTCGCCACCTTTCGGTTGCATCGACGCAGCGGATACACTTTCTGCAAAGCTTCTATCGTTTGTTTGACCGCAGTACTGCTGGTAAACGGGCCGAAATAACGCCCCCCATCCCGTTGATGATTGCGTGTCATTAAAATTTTAGGATATTTTTCCTGAGTCGTAATTTTTATATAAGGGTAGCTTTTATCGTCCTTCAGCATAATATTGTACCGGGGACGATGCTCCTTGATCAAATTACATTCAAGAATCAACGCTTCCATTTCGGTATCCACCACAATCGTCTCAATAGATTCAACATGAGATACTTGAATCTGTGTCTTAATCGGAAGATTTTTGGGATTTTGAAAATACGAATGGACGCGGTTAAATAAATTTTTTGCCTTTCCGACATAAATAATGTCTCCGGCATGATTATGCATAATATAGATGCCTGGTTTTTTGGGGATGTTTTTTAAATTTTTGCGATCATACATGCTATTATCATAGTCAAAATACTGTATTTTTTCAATCTTTTTGTTATAATAATGCCACATCGACTTGATAAGGAGGCTCGTATGCTAGAAAATTTTGAAGCACAAATTAAAAGCGGCGAAAGCGCCGTGATATCCAACAATCAATTCGAGGTTGAAGTTCGTCCAAGAGTTTATGACCACGGCTACACCATCACCAAACGCGCATTAGATAATCCTCTGAATATCATTGAAATTCGGGATATTCGTCTACCGCTTTCAATCTCCCAATTGTTAAAATCTGCCAAAGAAATGCTGAATGCCCAGTACAACCTGTCTGCCCATGCGTCATTATAAAGCCATTCTCTGGGATCTCGACGGCACGCTGATGGACACAGGTCCGGGCATTTTTGCCGCATTTCGCCACGTCCAAAAGCTGAAAGGCTGGCATGAAATCGACGATGACACGCTGCACACCCTTGTAGGGCCCCCGCTTGTCCAATCCTATATGAAAACCTTTGATCTTTCTGAAGAAGAAGGCATCAAAGCGGCGCACTTACACCGCCTTTATCAAAAGCAGTACAGTTATCAGCTCTCGATCTCTTATCCAGGCATGGATCAATTATTAAAGCATTTAAAAGATAGGGGCTATTTTCTGGCTGTGGCGACGTTAAAAGGTGAACTTATCGCGCGGAAAACTTTAGAGGCCGGCCATTTAGATCAATTTTTTGATACGATCTGTGGGGTTACACCGGATCATGTCACTGCCAAAAAATCGGATATTATGCAGCGCGCCCTTGAGGAATTGTCTTTAACGACGCACGATGCACTGCTCGTTGGCGACAGCCAGTACGACGCCTTCGGCGCATGGGAAAAGACGATGCCCTTTGTCGCCGTCACATACGGATATGGCTTTCATTCAGCTGACGATGCAAAGCCATGGCATCCTCTGCATATCTCTGATTCCGTCGATAATCTGCATACATTCTTATCTAATATATAACAAACGAATACATTGAAGAACAAGATTATGAAAAAAAACACCACTTCTCAAACCAACAATTCCAAAAATACGCAGCGATCTCCTTTATTCGACCGCGCTTCCGGCATCCTGATGCCGGTCTCTGCACTGCCCGGTGATTTCGGCATCGGCACCTTTGGCGCTTCTGCTAAAAACTTCATCGATTTTCTCGTCAAAATCGGCTGTTCCTATTGGCAGGTGCTTCCCTTTGGACCAATCGACGCCTTTAACTCACCCTATCAAGCCGTTTCTGCTTTTGCAGGCAACCCTTTTTTCATCGACCCTGAACGTTTGAAGGACGCTGGTCTCCTGACAGAAGAAGAGGTGCAGACGGCGCGATACGATGAAACGCCTTGGTCTGTTGCCTACGATTTTGTCCGTGAAACCCGAATCGATTTATTTCGAAAAGCCTTTGAACGCGTCGATGATCAACTGAGGGAAAAAATTGTACAATTCGAAAAGACACAGCCTTGGCTCGAAGACTACGCTCTCTACACTGCAATTGCGGCCGACACCGGTGAAGAATGCTGGACTAATTGGGATCCCGATTTGAGAGACCGCAAGGCTGCAGCCATTCAAGAGGCTACCGATCAATTGGCTGATGAGATTAAATTTCAAATCTTTCTGCAGTATTTATTTTTTACACAATGGTCTGAAATCAAAGCGTACGCCAATGAAAATCACATCAATATTATCGGCGATATGCCGATGTACGTTGCCTTGCAGAGTCCGGATGTCTGGACCCATCCCGAATGCTTTGAACTCAACGCCGATGGGACTCCCAAAACGGTAGCCGGTGTCCCGCCGGATTATTTTTCGGAAGACGGTCAATTGTGGGGCAATCCACTGTACAATTGGGATGAGCTCAAAAAACAAGACTACAAATGGTGGATTGACCGCCTGGATATGGCGCTGACTTTATTTGATACCGTCAGAATTGACCATTTCCGAGCCTTTTCTGCTTATTGGTCTGTTCCTGCGGAAGAAAAAACTGCCAAAAACGGGAAATGGCTCCCTGGCCCTGGCATGGATTTGTTCAACCGTGTTTTTGAAACTTTTAATTTCTCAAGTCCCCGTATTATCGCTGAAGACTTGGGTGTCCAGGATGATGGCGTCAGGAAATTGCTGGCTGATTCAGGATTTCCTGGCATGCGCGTTCTGCAATTTGCTTTTATTGACGCCGGCGACGGCATTCATTGGCCACACAATTATATTCCCAATACTGTTGCCTACACTGGAACGCACGACAACAATACCTTGTTAGGCTATCTCTGGGAATTAAATGAAGGCGCCAGAAAATTTGCCTTTGAATACAGCAACTACAACTGTCAAGGAGATGAATGGCAGCAGGGCGGCCCGCACAGTGCTTCCTGCCATGCGCTGATCCGCTTACTCTGGATGAGCAGCGCGCGTCTCGCCATCATTCCGATGCAGGATTTACTGGGATACGGCGCAGATTCCAGAATTAACACGCCCGGCCAAGCTGAAGGAAATTGGAAATTCAGATTGCCTCAGGAAGCCATTGATTCCGCCGACACCAGATGGATTTACGAAATGAACCGGATCTACAAGCGGATGAATCCGCATTCTCAAAGTGCCTTTTAATTAAACTAATAAATCCCTTACAAACGAGAATTCTCGATTGTAAGGGATTTTTGGATTATTATGCTTTTGTTCGTTTAACTGTCCAGCTTCAATACGGACATAAATGCTTCCTGGGGCACTTCAACGCTTCCGACCTGACGCATCCGTTTTTTCCCGGCTTTCTGCTTTTCAAGCAGTTTCCGTTTTCTGGTGATATCGCCGCCGTAGCATTTGGCTAAAACATCTTTACGCAGCGCAGAAATGGTCTCTCTCGCAACAATGCGGTTGCCGATTGCAGCCTGAATTGGAATCTCAAACATCTGTCTAGGGATCGTTTCCTTGAGCTTTTTACAGATCGCGCGGCCCCGCGCAATGGCCTTTTCCCTCGGGAAAATGAATGAAAGGGCATCGACCATCTCACCATTGAGCAGAATATCGAGTTTAACCAAATCAGCAGGTTGATAGGATTTAATTTCGTAGTCCAGTGACGCGTAACCCCGCGTTCTGGATTTTAACGCGTCAAAAAAGTCGTACACAATTTCGTTCAGGGGCATCTCATAATGAATATTTACCCGTGTTTCCTCGAGATATTCCATATTGATGTAAGTCCCCCGCCGTTCCTGACAAAGTTCCATCACCTGACCGAGATAATCGCTTGGCACCATGATTGAGGCATCGACAATCGGTTCTTCCATTTCTGAGATTTCGGAAGGATCGGGCAGATTGGCCGGATTATCTACCATCAACGTCTGGCCGTCCGTTTTGATCACTTTGTAAATAACCGACGGTGCAGTTGTGACCAAATCTAAATTGAATTCCCGTTCTAATCGTTCTTGGATAATTTCCATATGGAGCAGCCCGAGGAAACCGCAGCGAAATCCGAATCCCAAAGCCACAGAAGTTTCAGGCTCGTACAACAGGGACGCGTCGTTTAACTTAAGCTTCGCCAAAGCTTCCTTTAAATCCTCGTACTTTGCGCCGTCTGCGGGATAGATTCCACAATAAACCATTGGCACCACTTTTTTGTACCCTGGAAGCGGCTCTGCCGCAGGCCGTGCCTTTTCCGTAATGGTATCACCAACCTCTGTATCACCAACTGTTTTGACACCCGCAACGACGTAGCCGACATCTCCCGCCTGCAGTTTTTCTCCCGGGTAGAGTTTATTTTCAAAAAAGCCGACTTCTTCTACATCAAAGTCCAAACCGCCTGCCATTAGGTGCACCTTCATTCCCGCTTTGATTGTCCCTTCGACAACGCGGACAGAAGCGATAACGCCTCGATAAGTGTCGTAATAGGAATCAAATATCAGCGCTTTTAACGGTGCGTCCGGGTCGCCTGTCGGCGCCGGCACATTTTGTACAATATCTTCAAGGACATCTTCGATATTGATGTCGTTCTTTGCTGAAATGAGCGGTGCCTCATCAGCCGGCAGTCCTAATATGTCTTCGATTTCTCCTTTGACGCGGTCTGGCTCCGCAGAAGGCAGATCAATTTTATTAATGACTGGCAGAATTTCCAAATCATTGTCTAAGGCTAGATAGGTATTAGCGATGGTCTGCGCTTCAATGCCCTGTGAGGCGTCAACGACAAGAATGGCGCCTTCACAAGCTGCCAGCGATCGGGATACCTCGTACGTAAAATCCACATGACCCGGCGTATCAATCAGATTTAAAATGTAGGATTCCCCATCTTTTGCTTTATAAAGCAGACGGATCGCCTGAAGCTTAATTGTGATGCCGCGTTCCCGCTCGATATCCATATTGTCAAGCAGCTGATCTTCCATATCGTGAGCAGAGATCAGACCAGTCTTTTCGATCAAGCGGTCTGCTAACGTTGATTTTCCATGGTCAATGTGCGCGATAATTGAAAAATTGCGCGTTCTTTCCTGTTGTGTTTTTGCCATTTATGCCTCTTTTATTGTATTCTTAATTTAATTGATCCAGGGTATTTTATCATAATTCCCCGGCCATATCACCATTTTATCAAAAGATTCGCGTTTTTGCTTGTTTCTCCGTAGATGTTGTGCTATAATTCGTTCGTTAAACAATAAATGAGGAGGTCTGCTAGAACATGGCAAATATCAAATCTGCTATTAAAAGAGCAAAAACCAACGAAATCGCACGGATGCGTAACAAGGCTGTCCGCACAAACTTGAAGACTGTTGAAAAGCAGTTCCAGGCTGCTGTTGCAGAAGGCAGTAAGGAAAACGCACAGAAGGCATACAACGTCGCTGCCAAACAATTGGACAAGGCTGTTGCCAAACACGTGATCCACAAAAACAAAGCATCTAACAAAAAAAGCCAGTTGGCCAAAGCTCTTAATTCTGTTACTGACTAATTCTCGTTTATTCCCTAACACGTGTCTCAAGGTGATCCCAATCGATCACCTTATTTTTTTGTCTCGATAAACGCATCATGAGCAAAGAAATAGCCAATTCGGGATCGATTTTTCCCGTTTTCATTGACAGGTCCAAATCAGCTAAGGTGATCATCATTTTTTTTAACGACAATATACCAATTTGGCGGCAGCGCTGTGCCATCTTTTTAACCACAAACAAAGGGCGCTTCACCTGTTTGGCAATTTGAGACACAGAAATGCGCCGTTCAGAGAGCATTCCCACTTCTGTCATCGTCCTAATCTGCCCAGTCATCAGACCAAAAACGCCAAAGGGTGACTCCCCTTGATGATAGAAAAGATCAAGCATCTGAAGAGCCTGACCGGTTTCACCGCCAATAGCCGCGTCGATCATTTTAAAAATATTATCGTCAATGGCTTCTGGAATCACCGCTTCGACCGTGTCGATGCTTACTGAACTTTCAGATCCAGCGAAATCGATCATTTGCGCCGTCCAATGATCCATCATTTCTACGTTTACATTTTCGCTTTGAAGGTACCGGCTTCTCTCGATTGCATGCCGCAACGCCCTGCTGCTGATCGTTTTATTTTCCCGTTTCAGCCGCATCGCCATCCAATTTTCCAATTCAACAAGCGACAGCTTTTCAAAATTAACTAATTCCCCATTTTTTATGAATTGCTTGTATATTTTTTTTCGCTTGTCCGGTTTACTGTCGAGCACAATTAATATCGTGGTCGGCTCAGGCGATGCAAGATAGTCCGAAAACGCCTCTACTGTTTCCTTCGCCGACGTCCGCATTAATCCCACTTCTTCTCTCACAACGACGACCCGATAGGCACTCATCATCGGCAGCTGTCTACAAATTTCGATAATTTCCGAAATCTCCGTATCCTTTTCGGAAAACGACATCACATTGAGCTGATGCATGCCTTCCGACACGGCTGCCTTAATTAAGTTGCCCACCATCATATCTGCGATGTATTGTTCCGGTCCCGCAAACAGATATAGGGGTGACAATTTATTTTGTTTGATATTTTTTAAAAGCTGTTGGTAATTCATGATGCTATTTTATCATAAAAATACACGTCTATCGCGAATAGGTCCTAACCTTTATGATTTTCCCATCCGTTGTTAGACTGACTGCGCCATTTTGATCTGTCCTCAAATACGGGATACGCTGTTTTTTAAGTCTTTTTAGAACTTGAGGATTGGGGTGGCCGTATCGATTGTACGCGCCTACAGAAATGACTGCAAGAGCCGGTCGAACTTTTTTCAAAAATGCTGTGGAAGTAGCCGACGCAGATCCATGATGTCCGATTTTCAGTACATCGGCCTTTACACTTTTCTCCGGCAGCATCGCTTCAGTCGCAAGACCGGCATCTCCTGTGAATAAAAATTTCTTTTTTCGGTACACACATCGGACGACCATAGAATGTTCATTCTGTTCGTCGTCCGGCAATGGAGCAACCCACGTGTCCGGCCATAAGATCTGAAAATCCACATGGTCGGGTGATTCAATATGTGCGTTTTCTCCAAGCTGTGTAATCGGGGTATGCTTTTGGTTAAGCAAAGGGCCATTGTACTTGGTGCTGACGTAAATGCGGCCGACCGGTATTTTTCCATCAATCAATTCTTCCAGCCCCTGAGCGTGGTCTGCGTGATTGTGACTGATAAACACGCCGTCCAAATGATCAATCCCTTCGGAATAAAGCGCTGGCAGCAGAACCGATTCTGAAATAGGGTCTTTTTGAGCTGTCGTACTCTGCCCGGGAACGGCCGGCTCGTATCCCCCACCGTCGATCATATAATGATACCCATTCGGCGTCTCGATTACCGCCGCGTCGCCTTGCCCTACATCCAAATAAATGATTTTTAATTTTCCAGGCAGCACAGCCGGTAGGATCATCCAAATAGAGAGAAGTGAAGCGCAGGCCAACAGGGCGGCTTGATCTCTTTTTCGATCGAGATCGATGTAACCGGCTGCGTAAAATGCGAAAACCGCGAGCATTATACTTAAAGGCAAAACAAAATCAATCCATCTTCCACTCGAAAAATTGAGAAAACCGAGTCGATTGATCTGCTGTGTAAAATCAATAATGACCCCAGACAAAACCGCAGGAATAAATCCAAAAATGGCTTTCAAATCGGGAAACAAAAGTAAAAGCGGCAGCACAATCCACGAAACGATTAAAAGCACCCCGACAATGGGAACCAGCAGAATATTGCCAACTAAACCGATCACACTGACTCGGTGAAAATGTACCATCGTTGCCGGCCAAGTTCCAATAAGCGCAGTCATTGAAGTAAGTATCGTCGACAAGCTTTGGCCGGCCAGCGTCTCTTGATCTTCGATGTGAAATGCTTTTGCCACACGATAATACAAAGGCTGATTAAACAATACAAAAGCGAGAACCGCACCAAAACTCATTTGAAAACTCGCTGTAAATAGGCAGTACGGCCAAATCAGCAGGATGACCGACGCAGCCAGTCCCAGCGCTGACAGCGTATCAACGTGTCTTTTAAATACTCGGCCTGAAGACGCCGCCAACAGCATAATCGAAGCACGGATCACAGATACCGAAAATCCTGTCAATGCAATATATACGAGTAAAACAACGGCTAAGGCGCCAAAGGTTTTCCGATCGTTTAGCTCAAATAAACAGCACAAGCCCAAGACCAGCATACACAAATACCCGGTGTGCAGCCCAGATAC